>Ga0307425_1000684_pt1 | contig 21121 bp, 21 predicted proteins | sample SalMarWE160330MG_FD_202152 | JGI IMG/M metagenome (GOLD analysis project Ga0307425, IMG submission 202152) | Salt marsh sediment microbial communities from the Plum Island Ecosystem LTER, Massachusetts, United States - WE1603-30 | ecosystem: Environmental > Aquatic > Marine > Intertidal zone >...
AGGAAATCCTCTGATAGATACTATTTCCTTTTGAGAAGGAGTGAGCACAAAATCAGAATTTACTGATTCTTTCATAAACTATTGGCCATTAATTTTTTATAGTAATGATAAATTCATGTGCTTCGATAATCATTTTTAAATTTAGAAACAATATTTATTTCTATTCTACTTTTAAAGAACCTTTCCGTATCTTTATCCATGAAATAGACATAGCATCCTTTCAATCCCCTTGATAAAAGGACACGATAGGTGTTTTTTACAAGATCAACGAATTGGTCTTTTGAGCGTCGAACAACAGAATCACCAGAATTCTCAGGCTGTCCTATCCAATTCTGTTCATCTAGATCATACACAAGATCATTTCCGAAAATCACTCCGACATAATCAAATTCAAAACCTTGGGCAGTATATATACAACCGATTTGATTTATCCCATTAGGATCATGAGCCCACAGAGTTGCCCTAGGAATTCCTTTAGCAAGCCTTGTTGCCTCTGGTCTAGCATTCCAAGGTCTGCGAAAACCGTTAATAATAACGTCCTCGTGTAATGTCCCATCAGATTTCGGTTTCTTTGACCATTCCCAGCAAAAGCCGGCCGTCATTCTGGCTTTGTGTCCTTGACTATCCTTTTCCCTTATTGCCGTTTCTAATGATTCAAGAGAATCTAAAATGCGGAAATCAAAGTCTTTATCACCTGTCCAGATAGCATTGGCAGTTCTACGAATGCCAAGAGTATTATTCACCCAATTGACAAAGGCATCCGATCCACTGCACCGGAACTGGGCCTCAAGTTCATATTCATGGATCGTGCAATCATTAGCCGAGGCATGTCTCTTAATGTAGTCGACCGATCCTATTTCATCTGGTCTAACTACCTGGTCATCGTCAATAAAAAATACTGCCACTTTTGAACTGTCTATCAGCTCTTGAATTTGAGGTTCTTCTTTGCGTTCTGCTTTTGGTGTGTAGCGGCTCGCACTTATCTTCCGTAAACGGTGTGCTTCATCACAGATGAGAACATCGACTGCATTCCTCTCTGCATGCATATAGCTGTTGAAATACTTGAACTGGACTGATCCCCTGGTTCCTATGATTTTGCGGAGAGTCATGGTGAATGCCCTGGATCCGGTTGCATAATGAGCATTGTAGTTTTTTAATAGCAGATCGGCCATTAGATTAATGGCAATGACTGATTTACCTGTGCCGGGCCCACCCTTTATCAAAATAATGCGTTTTTGCTTATCATGGAATCCCTTTTTGGCACAGGCAATAACTTTGTCATATGCGATTAATTGTTCATCGAGAAGGATATATTCTGGTGTGCCCTTTATGATATTGCCGACATGTTCCATCAATTTTTTGCTAGGACGATATTTTCCTTCTTCTACACGTCTAAGGATTTCGATTCCTTCGCCTTTTTCCAGTCTTTCAAGGAGGAAATCCCGGAGCGTGTCAACATCGTCGGCTGAGAATATCGGGTATTTTTCTGTGATGTCGGTAAATTTATTCGAGAGAAGCACATCACCTGGATCAAATCTGTAGTTGTGCAAATATGAGCATGCAGATAGCGAAACTGGGCTATCCCCCTCGTAGAATGCTGAGTGGCCATCTTGGAGAAACATTTTATACTGACCTACTTGGGCTGATGGATGTAATACCTCTCGCTCTCCATGACCAACCCAGGTCAGGACTTCATTTTCGCCTTCGGCATCCTTACATTTATCCCATTGCTTCAGTTCAATGATAACGGCGTTATCATAGTTTTGTGAGTCACGGCCCAAAATCATGCAATCCAGCCTGCAGGATGTGAGCGGAAGCTGATATTCAAGAATTATGCCGTGGTCTAAAAGGTTAGCGAACTGAAATACTTGAGATATGGACTGTAGCGAATTTCTCCAGGAATTAATTTCTCCAGGTGACGGATTGAAGCGAAAGCTTGCGAAGAAGGCGTTTTTTAATTTATCGGCGATCTGATTATGAACAGAATCTGTAATAAACTGTTCAGAAGTACCGGCGTAAAGTCTCACTATTCAAACTCCGTATATTTTTTAGCACTACCTTTTACCTTTTCTGGGGGATATTTTTTTTGGTTCTGTTTCAGTTTTTCCAGAGCGGCTTCGAGAGGGGAAAATCCGAGTTGATCAGAGAGTCGAGCCAGATAGATTTGAATGTCGCCGATTTCTTCTTTGACTTTTTTTAGAGTTTTTGGATCAAGATTTCTGCTTTGATCTTCTGTGAGCCACTGGAAGATTTCAAGGATTTCGGCGACTTCGACAGCTAAGGCCATTGACAAGTTTTTTGGAGAGTGAAACTGTTCCCAATCTCTTTCGTTGGCAAATGCGCGTAATTTTTTTATTAAGTCTTCCATAACAGTTCTATTTAAAAACATTTTGCTTATGCCAGTAAAGAGCTTTTTCGTGGGGTTGGTATATTTCATGGGCAGGAGAGTTGATCAGTTTCCCTTCATATTCCTCAAGATCAAACTTTAGACGTTCTGCTTGAAGAACTGAAGGACTGACTTCAATCTCTCTGTTTTCTGTTACAGTGAAAAGTCCTTTATCAAAAGACCAGTGGTGGCGTCTACAGAGGCTTAAGCCATTCCGTGGATCATCTGGCCCTTGAGCATTCACAGGAATGATATGAGATGCTTCAGCTTCGATAATTGGCTCAATTTTGTGAAGTTTAAGGAAAAATTTAGAATGGCAAACAGCACATGCCTGGTTGTATTCTTCTAAAAGGATTTGGCGGAAGGCCCTATCTCGAGCCTCTCGTTTTGTGAGATATTCAGGTCGAGTTTCTCTGACTAGAAAAGGCATGATGAGTTGGCTGCGGATCATGAAATCGGCTGTTTCTACTTCTTTTTCTGGTTGAATGAGCTGAGCGGCAATAAAAGGACTGCAACCTCTTACTAGGAATCTTCGGTTTGATGGTTCGAAGTCTTCTATTAGTGCAGGGCCCAGCATTCTATATCGAGCACCGCCTGGTGATTCACTCGGCTTTGAAGTGACAATGACAAGGAGAGGAACTTTGTCGCGCATGCAGGCAAAGAGAGAACTGTTAATCGCAGAGTTAAGTGGGCCGCTTTTGGCGGCGTAGTGCATGATCCAGCTTCTGTCAGGTTGAGGGAGGAAAATGTCTGGATAGATTTCGTGATCATGACCTGTGGCTGAACGGCTCCAGATGCAGAAAGCATATTTGTCGGAAGCTGGTTTATAGATTCCTTCTGCAAGGTTATGAATTCGAGGAATGTCGGCTTGCGGGAAGTAGGTGCTGGTTTGTCGGAGAAATTGTGATGCGAGGTCCATGCCAGTGAATTTTGAGAGTGTTAAAATGGCATGGGCACGCTGCTCCAGATTCATCAATCATCCCTTCGCTTTTAGGAATCTAACATATTGGAAATATGAGATCAATTAGGATTGTTTTTAATGCTAATACCGCGTAAGAGAATAATTGCATTATCGATAAGTTTGGGAATGCTTTGATTCCAGCGATCATCCAGATATTTTTCAAAATTGACAGGTTGTTGCATAACTTCGAATTGAAATTTAATTATATCAAGATAACGATTAGGAGATTCATATGAATTGTTATAAAGGTATTGAAGCGTGTTCGATCCATCCATAGGCATTAACAACGTTGGGAAAAGGAAATGGAGGCATTTGGAATTAGAAACAAGTCTCCCTTCTGTTTCCATGAGTTCCAAATTTAAAAAAACATTTTTTAAAAGTTGCATCATTTCATATTGTTGGGTGAGGTAAAAGCTTTCAAATTTTCTTTCGATTGCTTCAAGTATAGAACAACAGGAAAGTATAGAACTTTTAAAAGCATCGAAATACTTCATTTTTGCGCCGCGGCTATTCATATCCCATGAGACAAGCACTGCATACAAGAGCTCAATATTGTAGTTATCTGAGATGAATGAGCTTATTTTTGGATATTTGCGTCGCTGCTCAATAATTCTTCTATAGAAATAGAGACTTGGACCAGATCTGTACTGAGTATTGATTTTGTCTATTTGTGTCGTGATTGTATCAACAATACTTTTAATTTTATTTTCGCGGTCTGGAATTGTTTTTATTTTTTTAAGTATAAGGTGTTTACGATCCTTCGATGATGGGATTAAATGTTGTGCTTTTAGCTCAGAATTAGGGAATGGATTGAAGCAGTGATATTTGATTTCAGCATTTGCTATTCGCTTGTAAAACTGGCCAATAATTTTCTGAATAGTTATCACGAGATTTTCCTCTAAAGAAGTATTTTCGAGATTTATGAGAAACCAGACATCATTGAAACCGCTATTAGCTTTGAATGTTAACTCTTTATTTCTTAATTTTTGAATTTCGGATTCGATATTTGAGCTGTTGATATGAATCACCCTTTGATTGGATTTATGTTGTGCTTGGATCCATTTGCAACCTGGATCTTGATGAACCGAAATCTTCTTTGCTGGATAATTTATGTATACTGATAGCATTACTTTTATCCTTCCTATAAAACCTTATCAATACGATGTTGTAAGAAGTGAAATAAAAAATTAATACTTACAACGAATTTAGTTTTGAACATCCCATCAACTGCACTGAAAAATTTCAACAATATATTACCAACTCCTTTTCGGCATTGAAAGAGATTTTCGTTGGATCACAAAATTGGTATAATTTTATAAAACATGATGGGATTTGGCTTCTTCTTATTTATAATCGACAATTTTACAAAAGGGGAGATGTGTGAATATGGATCCAAAAAAATATGAGAAGTTGTTCAAACAGATTATAAAGAAAAGACATGGAATGGATATAGATTTTGAGACCATTGAATCTTGTGTTAGACATTTAAAGGAGGGAGAACCTCTCTCTTATTGTGATCTTGAAATTATTGCCGATGATAGCTGTTGGCCGTTCAGTAAATATTGGATGTGGCCCTCAAAAGAACAAATAGAGAATAAGTTGAAAAATACTTCTAGTTGGTTTAGGAATCTCCCAAATAATGAAGAGGAAATAATAAGGAATTTGAGTGAGATCTTTAGAAATATTGCATTAGTTTCCGTAATTTTAAGGTTTGTGTGGCCTGAACATTATGTCATATACTCGCGCCCACCTCTTAAAATTCTAAGGATTGAAAGAGGAGCAAATGATCTTGAGGAATATTTGAACTATGTTGGAGAAATGAGACTTTTGAGACGAAGTTTCGGGGTGCCAAAGACAGCTGATGTAGATATAATTGTGTGGACAATTGCTCAGGAAAAAGGGCAATATCTTAGAGATTTTAAGAAATTGTTGGCAGAACAATTGCCCGAAAATTTGACGCCTGCTGAGTTGGTGACATATTTGTCGAATGAACCTTTAAAGATTGCTGAAGCTTATTATAACCATAAGGCATACAAGACAGCCGGATTTTGGGCAGCTAAAGCATTTGAGAATTTTTTGCGGGATGAGTGTAGAAGAGTAATTGGCTTTATTCCAGAAAGACAAAATGGGGAAATACACTCGCTTATAAATTGCCTATGTAGAACATCTGATTATCGATTTTTAGATGATGAATTGCATAGATTGAGAAAGTTGAGAAATAAAGCTGTTCACAGATCGGATGCATTTACAAAAGGTGATGCGAGTAGTTTTGTTGATGGATTGAGAAATCTTATGACATAGGCTAAGTAAAAGGTCAGAATTTAGATTAATATGTGAAGTGTTTTGTGAGAAAGAATTTTCCATAATATGAGGGGTCAATGATGATTACAGGCGTTAATAATATTGAGCTTATCCCACAATTTGACAGTAGTGTGCGTATTAGTGACAGGATTACAAAATTATTTAAAGAAGCAAAATCAGCACGGGCTGCGATAGCATTCTGGACTTTATCAGCTAAAAGATTTATAGATATTGCCGGTTTTAATGCTTATCAAGTCCTGAAGGATAGCAATAGCTTTTTATGTGTCGATATACAATTTCCAACCAATATTGATCATCTTGCTGACCTCGTTCAAAAAGGGGTGTCGGTTTACTTGAATATAAGAAGACTTACTAATGAATTTAAGAAATTATCTTCTTCTATAGGATTGCTGCATACAAAAATATTACTAGCTGATAAGAAAAACGATGAAGCAGAATTCTGGATAGGCAGTCACAATTGGACTGAGTTCGCTCTCCTAGGCCCAAACATTGAAGCTTCTTTAATTCTTCATTTATATAATAGGGCTCCGCTTTATAAAAACGCAGAGGCTATGCTTGAAGACATTAGGGATAATTACTGCAGGAAATTTGAATTGGATAAAGTGGACCATTATAAGGAGTTACAGAAAAAATTATCACATCTAGAATGGGGGCAAAACGTAATTGAGTTAGAAGGGAATGATGTAGACAACCTTCAGGGAGAGGTGATTTGCATATTTGGAACAGAAAGCAGAGATTTTGAGGCAGTTTCTACAGTTGGGAAGGGTATCCATGTTTCTATACATGATTCTCATTATGAAAATGTTAAATATTTATATGAAGCAGAAATATTGCAAACAGGAAGGCTAAAATCCTACGATTCAGCGGCTGGGGGTATCGAGATGACTGAGAATTATCGATATGCATTTACTGAGAGGAGGCAATTCCCATTTTTGAAGGTTGAGCAAGCAATTCAAAATGAAGTTTATGAGAAGGCAGTGTTTTTTGCAAAACTAAAGCTCGAGAAACTGAAGACAGATCGATACTCTCTTTTAGATTTGCCAAGCATAAAAAAACCACTGTGGGTAGAAGCTGAATATGATCCCGTTGAGGAAAGAATAAAAAAGGAAGAATTACCTTTCGGTAAGGAAGCCAAGTCCATGATTCTTGTTCCCTATGATGATGAAAGAGCTGTAAAGTTGGATCTAGAGAAATTGTACGATTTCAAGGAATTATCTTTGCCGGAGAAAAGAAAGAGTCAGGAATATCATTTAATCAGCAAGAGGGTGATTAAGTATTAATGAGTCAGAAAATATAGATCATCTCCGAATAAGTTAATGAGGATCTGTTAATTCTAAGCTATAAAACATCTTGGATGTGCGATACGCTTTTGTATCTAAGAATAATCTGGACTCAAGTAAGGATTATTGCTATGCCATCAGATTTGACTGAGAATTCACCCTATGATAAACGTAAAAGCGTCAGTAAACCGACCAACCCATAAAGAGAAAATGAGTATTCAAAAATGTATGCCCGGGCTGTATCCAACAAAGGGATTGACAAGCAGGCAACCCTTCATAATCTCTAAAACCCTTCATTGGCTCTTGGAAAAAACCTAATGTTTCTTCACCACTATCTGAGATTCCCAATTCTTCGAAATTTCAGCACACTTTTCATCAAAATAGTTATTGTGATGAGATTGCGGTATCAGCAAAAAGACAACATGAGCTGTACGTAATGAATAAACAGTCGTCAGCGAAAGATTATCAACGAGTTTGTCGACAAGTTTTTGAATGAAAATATCTTTTTTCTCTCTGATGAAATGTTGATAGATGAGTAAAGATTTTCCTAAAGAAAAAGTCTCGACTATTTCATGCCAGTATAGATATTTATTGGATCTTCTCCGACCGAATGGAACAGAATTAACTTCAAAACCATTATCAGGATCAAAGAACACAAAATCACTTTTTGACGCCATTGATTTGAAGTTAGCAAAATATTCTCTGCGCCTTTCCCTTTTATCTTGTAGAAATTCATTGAAATAAACCGCCTTAGGGATTAGTTGGTTTTCTTCGACCCAATTTACTGAACGATTTTCTTGTACTTTCAAACTCGAAGCTAGCGAATCAAATAGAAACGGGTCAAAATGGCTCCATTTTTCAGGTTGCTCAGTGTAATCTGTGAATTTCCCATCTTTAGTTCTATCACCGGCTGTAAGCATCCAGCATACAGCTGTCCTTATTTCGCCCTTTCCGGCCAGCCCACGAAGAATTCCATATTTTCGATAATCATTGATGTCTGCAAAATATTGATTTTTCATTTTCGAACCCGTTTTGTGCGCCTAATGATTTGCGTTAGGCGTGAGGCGGCGCTGACCCGCACGACTTTTTGCTTACGACCAAATTGCCATTAATCGCGACGCTGACCCTCCGGCGCAGCCGAGTCGACCTACACGCGGGATTGGGCAGCTATTACCTTTCCGATTCTATCAACAATATATTATAGGAATTTCCTTTTTGGGCTTGCTGCAAGTCTTTCACAATTTTCCTCAATATCCACCCTCTGACATGCTTAAATAAAGTTATCACACCCAAAACGACAAGGTCAATGACTCAGAAATCGACACAAATCCCCCTGGATCTCCAAACCATCAAGTTTTAGTAAGACTCTGCCCTAGAATCAGCAAAAGGCAGCCACAGAGGTCCTCAGAAATATTCCCCACTCTCATCGGCTGCCAGCAGGAGTTCCTGTTGGACACTTTGAGGAGGGGGTGGCCGTGCAGCCTGGAAGCTGAGCTCGAGATGACAGACGATCTTATCGATAACCTTATGATCTTCGATAAAGGCAATAATCTTCATCTGACCTCCGCACGAAGGGCACAACAAAGGATCGAGCTCGTAGACCTTCCTTATCATCTCAGCCCACCCTTTTGACGGGACAAATGCCTCCTCTTGTTCGAGAATCAGAAAGGAGTTGGCTTTCTCTTCAATCTTACGCAACTTACCCCTGTGGGCATTAGAGTAGAGGCCGTAGTAACGAATCATGACTTGTCCCTTGTCGGGAATATGGGAAGTGACTCTGGCGATGAACTCCAGATAATCCATCAGCTCCTGCTGTGAGCCATGTCTTGAATGCTGATAGCGAACCTTGCCCGCTGTCTCATCGAAGAAAAGCCGCTTGAGAGAAAGCAGAGGCCGGATCATGTATTTGCCGACTCTCTCTGCCTCTCTCTTGGTTTGGGCCCTGACCTTACTGTGGACATTGAATCCTGTGTGTCGCCACTTTAGAATTTTCTGTACAAGAGAGAGATTGATCAGCTGCTTTCGAAGAAGCAGAGAGAAGACCTCGTGGGTGAAGATCTCTTGGATAACCTCGTCATGGAAACGACAGACACGGTGAAAAGTGTCATCCGGGGCTATGGATGCGGGCAAATCCGCACATCGGATTGCCGCAGTCAAGATAACGCTCAACCACCTCCTGGATTACTGGACGGAAATACACGTATGCCTTCTCGAACCGATCCTCATATTCTCGAAGGAATCGCTCGAAATAATAAAAAAACACCCGGTAAAACACCGTGTGTTCCGGATGTCGCTCGCGGTAAAACGTTAATAAAGAAATTTCCCAGGGAAAAACTGGTGCCGGAGGAGGTGGTCGAACCCACACTCACCTTGAAGTGAACTGGATTTTGAGTCCAACGCGTCTCTGCAAACCATTTAATCCTTGGGTACAAACAAGGGATTTAAGCATGTGAAGTGGCCCTCCATCTCGACCAGACACTCATGACTCTTCAAATAAGTGTCATCATAAATTTAGATTTTTTGGGCATCAATGATGACTCCTAAATCAATCCGTGACTGCTTTTATTATATCAGATTTGACTGAAATTTCAGCCTGTGATAAACGTAAAGGCGTCAGTAAACCGACCAAACCTTATGGAATCAATGACTATTCAAAAATGTATGCCTGGATTGTATCCAAAAAAAGGATTGGACTATGACTGTCCGATATCGGAAAGAACGGTTTATGATGCGCTAGAAAAAGCTCTGCCTAAAAACTGGTACGGCTGGCATTCCCTAAAGGTGAAGACTGAAAGATTCGGGATCGCAGAAACGGATTTTGTGATAGCAGATCCGAATCAGGGGATTCTTGTGCTTAAGGTAAAAAGAGGATCCATAGCAAAAAGGGATGGGCATTGACGCAGGCAATGGGTTTAGTAAGGATTGTTGAGGCGGAGAGGGAGATCGAGAAGGATGTAATTCTTTATTCTATATAATGACTTGGTCTGACCGACACTTGAATAGACAATAGCTGTCAAGTTAATCTTGGAACACTTATAATGTGATTTGAATTTATCGCTACGATTTTCGAACTATATCCTGGAAATAAACTGATGATTTCGATTCTATAATCTTGCACAATTTTGCCTAAAAAATTGAGATTAAGGTAAAAATTTTTCCGCTGAGGCTAGAGACAAAAGTGTTTTCTAAAATCCGCCAGAGGGCAGACCTGTGGAACTATGCCCTCTCTAAGTTGTTTTAACATGGCACATTCATTTTTTAATATCTACTGCCATTCTAAATCGAGTTTCACTCCATTAATCGGAGGTTTACCAGTAAAATCAGGCCCGAGAATTTCAAGACGATATTTATTCTTAAACGCCTTACTTTCCCTGCCTTCCAAGCATTCACAAATCTCACACTTACCCTCTTTTAATATCAAAGAACAGTCTTCATCCTCATATAGCATAATTACAAGCCAGATTTTGTGAGCATCAGCTGAACTTGTGTTCTGAATTATTCCCCTCACTTCGATCTCGCCATTTATTTTTCCATCAATGTCCTGATTCTGAAACAAAAACCACTTAGGCTCTATGAGTTTAACATTCGCTTTTTCTAATTCAGTGAAGGTGGGAGCAGGACAACAGATAAAAAGTATGTTGAGAAAAGATATTAAAAGGAACCACGGCTTAGCTTTCATTTTGCACTCCGTTAGTCCTTCGAATTTCTCCTAATTCAAGATCATCCAGACTTATTTGCTAAATTTCGCAATCTCCACTATTTATTATTTCGTAAAGGCTTTCAAACACACATTAGTATTCTTATAAAATTTGAACTTTACCAGATCGCCCCAGTTCTTGCCGTCAGGGCTAACAAAGCTTTGCCCCTTCTTTGCTTTGACATTTTTGGTATACCCATTTATCGGCATTTCCACTGGTATAGGATATTGCCAACCCGGCGTTTCGAGTTTCACGACAACAGAAAATTTTTCATCTTGTTTAAGGCGCACTTTTTTGAAGCGGATTGTATAGTATCCCGGAGAAGTCAATCGGCCTGATTTTTTGCGGGCTAGAATTCCACTTATAGGCTCGTTGGCTTCAACATTGGTATACACATATACTTTGTATTTGATTGCGACACCAATTGTATAAAAACTAACAGCGCTCAGAGAAGTCTCTGATTGAGCAGTAAAAATGTTAGCAAACCAGGCCTTATATGAAGGTGGATAACCCAGACAATTTGTGAATCCACTCGGGTCGTATTCGTAAAACCCTTTATAATTGGAGGTGGATTCTGGCTTTTTAAAGGCTGCATTCCAACCAATCGCGGCAAAATAGGGATCATGATAGGACACATAAAAATACCCGCCATCTCCCCAATCAGACCCCCATGAATTTCTGACAATGAAGGCTCCATTACCCGAGGGAATTTCTCTGAATTTGTTCTTATCGAAGTTATCCTGCCACCCGACAATTGCAACAGCATGGCCTTCCTTTTCTACTGAGGGATTGTAGTATGTACAATAAACAGGATCGTAATATTGATGATCTGGATCGTAATACATCGAAGTGTACACTGCGCCATATTTTTTAACAGCATCTTTGATTTTGTTATTATCAGAAGGCCCTGACCTTGGAGGAATATAAATGACATTTTGGACATGTTTCTCAGCATCTGCTTCGTCTATGAAAGTGGCATACTTGTATGGCAGCTCAGATTCATTTAGGGGTCCAGACCATCTCGTTAGATAGGAAACAGCCATATCGATAAAACCCCCCTTGCATGGTCCCAATTTAAATCCATGCTTATCAATAAGATGCTGCTCGGAAAAATCCTTTTTTTGAGAAGGAAGGAGGCTGGATTCGACTGCAGCCATCGTCGCAAATGCCCAGCATGATCCACAAGCACCTTGATTTCTTATAGGTGGGAGCTTGTTTTTTGTACGGAGGTCGTATGACTTCGGAAGTTTGGCAGCGTCAAAATAGGACTGGCTATCCAAATTAGTCGTGTCCAAATAACTAAGGTCTAAAGGACTCGGGATTAGGCCGAGAGGATGGCCATCAGATGTGTAAGTTACCCAGTCTATCCCCCTCTCTTGATCTTCAAGGTATTTCAGAAATTTCTCATTCATTGGTGCCTGAACAAGAGGTGGATCCTCCTCAGCAAAATCCTGCTGTGAAAATACACCTATACAGCAAACAATAATGGAAATGACTACAACGGAAATTAGAAGTTTTTTCATTAAAACCTCCCTAATATCGAAATAAAATATTTAATAACAGCACATCCATTTTTTGTTATTGGTGATTTTTTTATTTCATCAATACCTATTATTTGAGCCCCTCCCCATTATGAGTCTTTCTTCAGAGTAATTAATCCTAGAGTTATTTCTGGAATTGATTGGCATACTCCTCCTTTATGATTAATTTGCTTCCCCGATTAAATAGATAGCAAAATAAGTGCCAATATTCAGAATAAATAGCGTTGGAGCGTATAGTGGTTATAATTCTTTTGTTTTCAATGGATAAAAGAGAAGGAGAAGATAAGATAGGAATATTGGCCTAATCCTGTTTTCTGGGATAGATTCCATAAACTATGGGGATAAATCAATAGGACAAAATTCGGATAGATGGGGGCATTTCTTTAGCTACAGATTAGGATGATAATCTTATGCGAAGAGAAATGCATGAAAACAGAGAAAAAGTCGAAAGCCTCACCTGAATCCATAGTCCGTGACATTAAGCGCAAAACAGCAGAAAGATATTTGAATCGAGTACCTCCCATTAGATTTTAGCTGATAAATCTATAGACATCGTGGACCCAAAAGTCTACACACATCGTAGACCTTAATGCAAATTTGTTCACAGACATCGTAGACCCTATAAATCGATATTTGATAGATCCAAAGATGTTTTTGGAACTGAATAAGGAATCTGATCCACAAGCTTTGAATCGTGATATATGTTTAATTTTTGTGCTGCGATATCAATCGTTGCCCAAACATATTCATATTCCACTTCCATGGGCATAGCGAACTTCTCTCCAAAAATATCAAGGATTCTATTGCTGCGAATAAACCTGATGATATGAATATGGCCAGGTGCAATAATAAGTTTCTCTGGCAATCTAAAATCCTTTTGCAGATATTTCAGCTTACCCGAGACCTTCTCTAGAGGAGTCTTACCTTCCATCGTGCTGTAACGATGATAGTGATTATGGAATGTTTCAAATTCCCAGGCCTGCTGCACAAGATAAGAAAAACTTTCAAAATACTGTGTGCGAAAAAACATCTTATCGAAAACGTTCTGAAAGTGCTCTATAATCCCGTTCCTCCAAGGCTCTTTAATGGGAATGAAGATGGGTTGGATGCCAAGATGAAGACAGAGGCGTATCGCCAGCCCAAAGGAGTGAGGATAACGATTACTCCCTCTTGAAGGCAATTTATTATCCAACTGCAGATAACAAGGCATACCGAGTGTTTGCTAGGAACGGATTAATGCCTGGGCGATGTCTATCCTCGTTTGTCTTCTTTTGGGATTCACGCTACAGCGACGGTCATAAGCATCAATGAAATTGGCTGAATAGAACCGGCCGTCGGTCTTTAAATGTCTAGGTCCAACGACATCAAACTGATGGACATAATTGCTCTCTATGATTTGCAAAGAAGGATAGTCAACTCCTTTTGGTGTATATTTCGGTCTCTTGCGTACCAACTCGTTCCGTTTAAGGATCTTGTTGATGGTGGAGAGAGGAGGAGAAGTCATCCCTTGCTGCTTAAGATCGTAACTGATAGAGAGTGCCCCTATTTGGGCATAGAGCTGCCTCTCTCGTCGTTTTCTCGTTTCGATTACAGCTTGTTCCATTGTTGTATCAATCTTCTTAGAAGTGTGATGAGGTCTTCGCGATCTGCTCTGAGCCCAGTTTTCACCCTCATTTTTGTATCGTTTCAGCCATTTGAAAAACCATGCTTTGCTTTTCCCTAAACTCTGATATATTTCCTTGGAAGATTCACCGTTCTCAAGCCTCTTAATAGCACTTTCTCTAAACTCCTTTTCATCCATACTGACCTCCTTCTCTTGAAGGTCAGTATAAAAAATTATATGCTACGGTCTACGATGTCTGTAGACTTTAATAACGTTAAAAAGGGTCTACGATGTCTGTGTATGCATTATTTAGCAATTAATGAAGACATAATTTAAGATTTTTAGGTTCGCGATACGCTTTTGTATCTGGGATCGATCTTAGTTTAATCTTGGATTGTTGCTGTTCCATGAGATTTGACTGAAATTTCACTCTATGATAAACGTAAAAGCGTCAGTAAATCGACCAAACCATAGAGAGCAAATGAGTATCAAAAATGCATGCCTGGACTGTATCCGATAGAAGGGATTGGCTTATGACTGTCCGATATCGGAAAGAACGGTTTATGACGCACTGGAAAAAGCTCGGCCTAAAAACTGGTATTGCTGGCATTCCCTGAAGGTGAGAACCGAAAGTTTTGGGATGGACGTCGAGTGCTTCTCGTCTGTTTTATCGATGCTCTGGGAAGTGAGTTCTCTCGAGAACTTGAAAAAAGATGTTCTAAATTTCTGCTAGAGAAACCATATCGATGGTTTTACAAGAAAAAAATCACCTATTTCGATGAAGATGGATTAGTGTATTGGACAATGGGTGCTCCTATTGAAGAAACGACGATCATTAATAGGTGCACTAAAGAAAACACATATGAATATCGATTGAAAATGGGGACGCTGCCGTAGGATTTAGAATCCCTAAAAAGTATGCAGCGCTTTTATCGATATCCCCCATGTTTGGGCTCGGGAGAGCATGAATTCTTATTGATGGCCATAATGACTCCGAACCTTGGGATCTATAGCCTTATCTAGCCTGATATCTAAATCTCTCTTGATAAAACCATAAAAAAGCGCAAATATATTGTTTGCGCCTTATTATTGACATATCATTATATATGACTTATATTAGAATTGCTATGGCTAAACTAACAAAATCTCTAAAAGATAAGTTTGATGTTTTAATTAAACAACTGGGAGAAGAATCGTCTTTTTCTATCTCTGATGCTGTGGGTGTTTTAAAAGCGAAGGAAACGACCGTCAGATGGGTGCTCTGGAATCTTGCCGATCAGGGAAAAATTACACGCATCGGGAAAGGCGTTTATACATTTCGACCAAAATATGATGCTGCTTCCCTCCCCCATCTGTCCACCCTCGCAAAGAAGGTGAAAAATGTGCTGCAGGCATCCGGTCTTCAATTCTTTATTTCCGGTCTGGATGTTCTATCAATCTATATGGATCATATTCCAGAAAAATATCCCGTTTTGGTATTTGTCGATAAGGATAACATTGACGAGGCTCATGAATTATTAAAGAGCCAAAAAATCTATTCAATTATCGGGGATAAAGTGCCCGAGTATTCGAAAATTTACCGGATGATTCCTTTTGAGGAGATTACGATTGTTCGCCCTACAAAAGAATTCGATTACGCAAAAAATGAGATTGCAGAGCTAGAAAAAGCATTTGTGGACCTATACTACGAAGTTACAAGAGCTTCCTTTCCTCTTTCATTGGGAGAGCTGGGCAGGATATTTTTAAACATGCAAAGGAGAAATTTCATAAACGAAAAGCGTCTTAACAAAGTAGCAGCGAGGCGCAATCTTCATCACGACATCAGATACATTTTGAACTACAAGCGAATTTCAAAACATGCATTTAAATTTTCTGAAACGCTCAAGGTATTAGAAAAAGGTTAATGAAATTTCAAAAAGAAGCACTGATACATTCTCAGAATTGTTTTGATAGATCAACGATTTTGGAAAGGAAAAAGAAATTAGGCCTTACGAACGAGGCGAGGATTGAGTTGTTCCTTTGGGATTTGGAGATTTTTTGTCAAATTCAGAAAAGGCTAAAAAATCGCATCATTTTAAAGGGGGGAGCTGCCGCTCAATTATACTTTCCTGTTGATAGGCAAAGAACTAGTGTGGATATCGATATGATATGCAGCGCGAGAGAAAGCGAGATAAAAGATTGTTTAAATGATATCGAGAAAGCCTTTAAAGGAGAAGAAAATCTTCTGAAGTTTCGCCCTCACAAACCACGAGCAGCAAAAACTGAGCTTCCTCTTCGGACCTTTTTCCTGACAATCCCGTCAGAGGTCAGTGCAGGTATTGGGGAAAAAGGGGTACAGGAGATTAAGGTTGAATTCTTTCTAGATAACATGGAATGGCCAGCAAAACAATTTGAAAGTCCTCAGGTCTTTGCCATGGAAACAGATCAAAGCTATCGAGTGCTTACCTTAGAGGCAATAATTGCTGATAAGTTAACGACTTTGGGTCCCAATACCATAGGAATACCTGATTCAAGAAGAGACGAGTTGTGCAAACAGATTTATGATATAGACGGTTTGCTTTATTATCCGTATGGAGGAAAACATAATATTTTGGAAATACAAAAGCTGTATAAGAAGAGAGCTGAATTTGAGTGTGCATCTAGAAAAGTAGGATTTGACTTGGCGCAAATTTCTGAGGACGTGATGAGTTAGCTTCGTATGCTTTTTTCAATTGACTTTGAAGGTGATCCACTTCTATGGAAGGACTTCAATGATTTTCAAAGCCTTTATCTGAGAAGGGCCATAAATAGAGGAAAATGGCAATGGGCTACAATTGGAGAGAAACTGCGGTTTTATTTGACCACCTATATGCAGATAAGCCTTTAAATGATGTATGGGAAAAGGCCATAAAGTTAGAAGATTATTTTTTGTTTAATGAATTAGAAGGAAGGGCGAGAGGAGAAATTATTAGAAAATTTAAGGAATCTTTCTCGAGGGATTTCGCAGAGTATTCTGTTTTTCCGCTAAGAATGTTAAAAGGAAAAAATCCTGTAAGACAATTGTGGCATGTTTTAAATCCAAGCAATATTTTGGTAATCAGAAGGTGGATTATCGATTTCAAAAAAAGACAGCTTTAGGATTTGTCAGCTTAAGCTGACGATCTTCGATCCGAAGACAGAAACAACAGCGGTTTTGCCGATCATGGTGCCGATGGAGGAATGGACGTGGCCGTGGGAGACGTATCGGGGCTGTTTCTCCTCGACGTAGCGGAGAAGGGCTTCGCTTCCGGTGTGAGCATAAATGGCCTTAACCGGCGATGACGAGGACTTTGGAAGGGAATGCGATCATGGATTATTCTTTAACTAGGCGCGCTGCCAACTTGTGGAGATCCGAATTAGCCAGGGCTAACACTTTCTTTTTAACGACGCGGGAATAATATTCCCTTTCTGTTTTAGCCAGTTTTTCCCCTTTGAGTTTCTTTAAAAATAACTCCTTTTGCTTTTTTGAAAAAACTTGAGACATGGCGTGTTCGAGTTCGAACTCGTCTTGTTTATCGGAGTATTCTAAAAGATCGATCTCAACTCGTCTGAAGTAGTTCTTAAAGGTGTTTTTGCTTGAGAAACCATATAGATGTCCGGAGGAGATCCGGGCAATGGCTGATGCATACTGTGGAAAAGAGCTCGATGTGGATTTAGTGAATGGGGCGATTGCTGAAGGTATTATCAAAATCAGGAAATCTAAGGAAGGGCAAGTGCATGGGGATGTGGAGGATGAGATTTGAGATTTGTTGAGAAAGGGCTTTGAGAGGAGGGAGATTGAGAAGGATGTAGCTTTGAGTAAAATTGTGAATTATTAGAGAAAATGCAGAGGAATTTCGGAGAGGGATTATGAAAAGATTTCCAGATGAAATAAAGGAGTTTATAAATAGTGTGCAATGGACGTTTGCGAAAACTTATGCGGACACATGGCCTCATCATTATATCGTCAGAGATAGAGTCGACGAGGAGCTCTTTGTAAAAACGGTTCAGCACATCCCCGGCTTTGGGTATGAAGGGCGGTTTTACAAGAGGAAAATCACCTATTTTGATGAAGATGGATTAGTGTATTGGACAATGGGTGCTCCTCTTGAAGAAACGACGATCATTAATAGATGCCCAAAAGAGAATACGTATGAATATCGACTGAAAAAGGGGACGCTGCCATAGGGCTTCTGGAGCATAATCATTGGGGATGAGGTTTATCGGTGATTTTCCTGTTTTGAATGAGAATAAATGTGTTAGATCTACGTTTTATAAATTGGAGAAGAAATTTCATTGGAATGGATAAATATTTATCGAGAAAAATGTTGACACGACCTCCTTTGTGGTATATATTTACCACGTGGTAAACAATTACCACAAGGAGGATTAAACATGATAACTTTTGGTGAATTCATCAAGAATCTGAGAATAGAGAGAAGAATGACTTTGCGAGAATTTTGCCGAGCAGCAAAACTCGATCCGAGCAATTGGAGCAAAATCGAAAGAGGCTTTGCACCTCCACCGAAAAGCAAAGTTGTCCTTCAGGGGATTGCAGAAGTGCTAAATATTGAAGAAGGATCAGAAGAATACATTACGCTCTTTGATCTTGCAGCCATAGGTCATATTCCCACTGATCTTTTGTCTGATGAACAAGTTTTAGATAAATTGCCTGTATTTTTCCGGACAATTCGGGGAGAGAAACCAAGCCGTAAGGAGCTGGAAGAACTTATAAGGATCATGAGAGAAGAGTAATTGCCAAGACCAAGAAAGCGGCGTATTTTTCTTGAACCTCCGAGGTTAAAATGGGAATTTATTCGTCAAAAAGCCGAAGATTTCAGAAGAAATTACGTTAATCCCATTGATTTGGTTCCTGTGCCGATTATTGAGATTGCTGAATTTGATCTTGGTATTCAGCCTGTTCCTAAAGCTGGTCTCAAAAGAAATATAGATGTCGATGGTTTCTTAACAAGAGATTTGAAGAACATTTGCATCGATCTTGATGTTTATGAAGACGAAAGGCAAATCAACCGATTGCGTTTTACCTATGCTCATGAAATTGGCCATCTAATACTCCATGAGAAAGAGATTAGACAATGTGATTTCCGGACATCCGAAGATTGGATTCATTTTCATGAAGACTTTCTAGAAGATGATTTAAACTGGTTTGAACAACAGGCATATGAATTTGCTGGTCGTTTGTTGGTTCCAAAAGAAAAGCTTCAAGATGAGATTAAGATCCATCATAAGAAAATAGATGAATACAGGTCCATAATTGGAGAAGGGGAAGAGGAACTCCTTGAGGCAATTTCGAGAATGATTTGTGATAGATTTAAGGTGTCTCCGATTGTCGTCCAGAAGAGAATAAGAAAAGAAAAGATAAGGATCTAGATTATTAAGCGCAGGTCTATCAGATGAATCATATGGAGCTATCGGTTGAGGCCAGAAAGGTCATTGATAAGCTTGGGAGAGCGGAAATTGCGTCGTATGTCGATGCATCCCTCGATCCGCCCGATCCTTTTCGTGGGAGAGGGAAGATCACCTTTTAGACAGAGAGGTGATACGTCCGACTGAGAAAAACAACAACTATTCTTCGTCTATATATGAATTGAAAATCAGATTCAACGGTTTATTTTTTAAGTTCAAACAAAAATATGCTTGACGTATTACGTTTAGCGTAATACCATATATTATATGCTATATGATCAAATCATTTGCTTGCCGAGATACTGAAAAACTATTCAAGGATGAACAAGTTCTTCGTTTTCAGTCGTTTGAGCGGCAGGCGAGAAAAAGGCTTATGGTTCTTCATGCTGCTCCAAGTCTCAAAGCGTTAATGCTTAATCCGGGTAATAAATTTCATGCTTTAAAGGGCTATCGAAAAGGACAATATGCCATTCGCATAAACATACAGTGGAGAGTTTGTTTTGAGTGGCATGAAGGCAATGCATATAATGTGCAGATAATCGATTATCACTGAGCTGCTATGATGAGTAGGAAAAAACGACTTGATCCAATTAAGCCAGGTGAAATCCTGCTTGAGGATTTTATGGAGCCGTCAAACATCAGTATAAATCAGCTTTCAAGAGACCTTGCTGTTCCTCTGAACAGGATAAGTGAGATTGTGAATGGCAAACGAGCCATAACAGCTGATACCGCTTTAAGATTACAGCGGTATTTTAAGGTTGAAGCGCAATTTTGGCTTAATTTGCAGTCTGAATATAACTTAAGAATCACGAAACGAAAAATCTGGAATGACATTCGACGACGAATTATTCCTTTACAAAATCCTTGATAAGTGACCTGCCCCCAATCATTGTACCCCCCCAGAGTTAGAATCCTAGGACAATGGGATATTCGATCAACAAAACCACGATTATTAATAGATGTCCAAAAGAGAATGTGTATGAATATCGATTGAAGATGGGGACGCTGCCATAGGGCTTTGTAAGCCCTCTAAAAAGTCTGTGGCGGTGTGATTTAAATCCCCCCATGTTTGGGCTCGAGAAAGCACGAATTTTCAATCTAATGTGACAAGCTTCGACCCGAAGACGGAAAGGACGGCGGATTCACTGATCAGCCAAAGCACAAATTGAAGATTAAAAGATTAAAGAATAAAAATTACGGCAATTGGGAGAGCCATTGATAGGCCGGTGCTATGAGGATTTGTTGGCCGTCATTGGAAATCATTTTGTAGCCCTCATGTTCACTCACGAGCTGAACGGCGGGCACCTTTAGGGCCATTTGAAACTTTCTCAGGGCCAACGGATGGTAATTTTAATTTGTTAATTTGGGGACGGGCCACAGTAACTACTTCAATATAAAAAAGTTATTTCCATTTTTGGGGCTAGATTAGCCCTTAGAGGCACCATTTTGGGGGCAAAAAGCAGTATCTAAGGAAATACTATAAATTCACTTTATTTATCTTGTTAAAACGAAGTTTTGGTCCCCAAAATGGTGCGTTTAAGCCGATTTTTAGGGGGATTATTTGAGTTAACTTATTTATTTTCAATCAAATGCTGAGGCCCGTCCCCATTTTCATAGAAATGTTTGGCTGAATTTGAACGACCTGAACTGAGCTTGACAGCCTGTGTCAATTGATATCTAATTTATGCATCACTCTAACAGGAGGGGTAAATGAAAAAACTACTTATGGTCATTCCTTTGGTCTTTCTGCTTTGTTTTGCTTTTGCATGTCAGGACAAGGAAGCGATGGCAGAGCTTGAAGCGATGAAAGCCCAGGCAAAGGTTGAGGAGCAGCATAAGGCCGATTTGAAGAAGTTGGCGGAAAAGTATCAAGAAGCTTTTGATAACCAAGATATGGCTGCATTAG
>Ga0307425_1000686_pt1 | contig 21063 bp, 14 predicted proteins | sample SalMarWE160330MG_FD_202152 | JGI IMG/M metagenome (GOLD analysis project Ga0307425, IMG submission 202152) | Salt marsh sediment microbial communities from the Plum Island Ecosystem LTER, Massachusetts, United States - WE1603-30 | ecosystem: Environmental > Aquatic > Marine > Intertidal zone >...
ATCCCGGAGCAGATGGAAGAATGATAGTGGAAAAAGGGAAATACACTGAAATATTAAAACGTACAGCTGACGGGAAATGGATCTCTATTTATGGTATATGGAATTCAGATCCTTTTCAATCAGAATAGTATTTGTATTGGTAAATGGATGGTGGCTCATATCCATTTTTCGAAAAATATTTTTTTCAATAATCTGAAAGGTATTAGTACTATGAAATTATTAATTAACAAAATTCTAAAGACAAGTTCTTTGTTTTTTCTAATTGCTCTCATTTTTACAGCAGGATGCCAGCAGCCAAAACCTGATCCTTCGGTAGAACTGAAACCGATCATTGATAAATATGTAGAAGTTTGGAATAACGGGAACTATGATGAACTAGACGCAATTGTTGATTCAACCTTTTTGCGCACTGTAAATACACAACCTGATGTTAAAGGTTTGGAAGGTATTAAAAAAGCTATGTCTGCATTAAGAACAGCATATCCTGATGTCAAGATAGCAGTTGATAATGTATTATACTCAGAAAATGGTTTGGCAGGTCGTTGGATTTTAACCGGAACAAATACTGGTCCCGGTGAAATGCCTCCTACCGGTAAGCCTGTCAGTTTTTGGGGAGAAAGTATTTTTCACATTTCTAATGGGAAAATGACAAGAGAAATAGTTGCATATGATAACCAGTCGTTAATGGAGCAGCTTGGTTTTACAATGATGCCGGCTAATGGCGAAATGAAATAAATAATCTATCACTAAAAAAGGAGTGGCTCTATGAAAAATATATTTTCAACTATCACAATTTTATTTGTGGTAATACTTTTATCGGGGAACGTCTTTGCACAGCAATGGACCGCTGAACAACAGGACGTTTGGTCAGGTGTACAAAAATATTGGGATGTAGATAACGCACAAACATTTCTAACATATTTTGATGATAGCTATATGGGATGGTCTAATCAATCCATGGTTCCTCAAAGCAAAGCAAATACAGCTAAATGGATTGAAAACGATATGAAAAATAATACGCCTGTACTTCATACACTTACGCCATTAACAATTTGGGTTAAAGGTGATTTTGCTTACGTTCATTACTCATACTCACAACTTACAAAGGATAATAAAACAGGTAAGGAAACACCGAGTTCCGGTATCTGGACCGACATCCTTATGAAAAAAGACGGCAAGTGGGTTTTGATTGGCGACCACGGTGGTCGAACATCAAGTGATAAAAATAACATAATGGAATGAGAAAAAATTCTTTATTAATTATTAAAATAAAGTTTACAAAATGTCATTCTGGCAACCCCCGCGAATGCGGGGGAGTCCAGAATCTTAAATAATACCTGGCATTATTGTGCAACTTCAGTTACAAACTCAAAGGAGATACTATGAATAAATTAACTAAATTTTTCGCAGCACTAATAATCTTCATATTTGTAGCGGGAAATATGTCCGCACAAAGTGAAGAGCATCCATTATTGGTTGTAAGCTTTCAGAAAGTCAAAATGTCCGATATCGGGGCTGCCAACAAATTAATAAATGAAAAAATGGGTCCGGTATTAAAGAGCCTTGTTGATGATGGCTTGATCTACAACTGGGGTCTGTTCAATCACGCCTGGGGTGATGAATGGAATGTTAATGTATGGTACACAGTGAAAGATATGGACGCATTCAGCAAGTTCTGGGGAGAGTTTAGAAAACGAATGGTCGAAAAACAGCCGGATGCATGGAAAGAGTTGACAGCCATGATTATGGAACATAAGGATAACATTTACAGTATTCAGAACCAGTATCCTTTACCACCACAAAAATAAATAACGACAATAACTTTAAAGATGTCATCTTACAATAAAAAAGGTGACATCTTTTTTATAAGTGGCTTATAATTATTGAATAATTGCTTGTCCGCAGAAAATATTAACTGCGGACTTAATGTATCCCGCGAAGATAAAATTTGTTTTGCAACTAAAATTAAAATTGCTACTTTATTTTTTCACTTCAACTTTTATAAATGCATTAATTAAAAAACAACTCGACAACAGCTTATGATAAGATTTTTCAAAAATATTCGCCAACAACTTGCCTCCGAAAACAAAGTAATGGCATATTTGCGTTATGCAGTTGGGGAAATACTTTTAGTAGTTATAGGAATTTTAATTGCGCTGCAAATAAACAACTGGAATGAACATCGAAAAGTACAAAAACAAGAGATACAGATTTATAAAGAGCTAAAAAGCGATTTACTTCAAACCAAAAAGGAAATCTTAAACACAGTTACTAAACATAAAGAAATAATTAAATCCACTCAAAATCTGATTTATGATATTATTAAAAAAGAGCCATATTCCCGTGCCACGTATAGTAGATTCACAAGTTCGAGTGATGATTTTCAAATAATCCCTAAAACAAGTGCCTTTGAGAGTTTGAAAAATATCGGTGTACAAATCTTGTCTAATGATAGCCTTCGAATAAGAATAACTGATTTGTATCAATTAGACCTCAAGCGTTTTGATGATGAATTGGGAGATAAAAATCCTGAATTAAGCATTGGGAATTTGTTATTCCCTTACCAGGATAAATATCTTTTTGCAGATTATAATCAAACCTCAAAGTATGGTTTTAAATATTCAGATAGCATAACAGTTCAAAAATTGAAAATAAAGGATTACGACAAATTTCTGACAGACAATAAGCTTTTAAAAGCTTTACAACTCACACTTTGGAATAGAAGTAGAAAAGTAGATTTAGAAACTGAAGCGATTATGAAAATAGATGAAACTATTAAAAGAATCGAAGGAGAGCTTGATAACTTGAAATAATAACTAAAGTACAGCCAATGGTAAAAATCTTTAGAAAAATCAGACAAAAACTTGCGGCAGAAAACCTGCCTGACCGGCCCGCTTCGACTCGTCGAAGACGAGGCAAGCAGGCTGGTAAAGTGATGGTTTATCTATATTGTACAATTGGAGAAATATTTCTGATCGTGATCGGTATTCTAATTGCTTTTCAGCTGAATAGCTTGTTGTAAAAAATAAAGATGTTATCTTTTCATATATCGATAAATTCTTAATGATGTAAGACTTTGAAAACAACTTAAATTATTACCATCAAATCTAATTGGAGCTATTATGAAGAAAATATATATACTGCTAGTTGTTTTATCCCTGCCCCCGCTTATATCAGCTCAGGTTTGGGTAACCGCCGGGTACGGGTTTTCCTGGTTGAATACCGACGGTGCGGATTTTGTTATTGATCATTACAATGATGCCAGGAATTATCTTTCAAAGGAGTTAGATAAACCCGGCGCCTTTACCGGTTTTGGAATAAATGGGGGACTCAATTGGATTAATATTCAAATGGATGTAAGATACAACTCCCGCTCTACTCAGTTAACTTCGGAAGGTGTGGTCAACGGGACTAATTTTAAAAGAGAAATTGATATGAGTTTTGACTCATTCGGATTAGGATTTGGTTACGGGGCATTTGAGGATATGATCGGTTACGGTATCGGACTTACAATCGAGATTATTAGTCCCGAAATTTCAACAAGAATAACCGGATCCACTGAAACGAAGGTTGATATCACTTCGTTTTCTACAGCAGTATCGCCACAAGTGATCTTAATGATTAAATTGAGTGAGGATATTCCTTTGGGATTTACAATCAGACCTTATTATACAATAGGATTTGATGAAATCGATTATTCCGAATTAAATAAAACAATAAATCCTGCTACCTACGCAAACGATCAAGCTGATGATCAAGTAAGCAAGTTAAAAGGATTTGGAATAGAGCTTCAATTCGGATTGATCACAAGTCTCGGTTTTTAATTCGGTAATAAAAAATTGTACCTATACAGATATACTTAAATAAACTGAGAACTGATTCTTTCAGCTCTGAAGGACAATCCTGATTCTTTACAAAGAAGCATAACAAATAATACAAAAAATAGTGGGTCATAATGAAAGTGAAATCGATTAGGGAAAATTTCCGGGAGTAATCAAGCTATGATAAGAATTTTCAGAAACATCAAGCAAAAACTTGCAGCCGAAAACAGCGTGGCAAATATCTGCGCTATGCCATTGGTGAGATTATTCTTGTTGAAATAGGAATACTCATTGTCCTGCAGATTAATAATTTGAATGAAGGAAGAAAGAATGCCACATTAGTGGTCATTAAAAAATTAATCAAATGAACTATTTAATTTACATAGCCATTTTGGGATTTATGTTTTGGATTGTTTCTGAAATTATGGAAATTATAGAAGGAGGTCACAATTCAACTGTATATTATATGACTTCTGTCTACCATATCCTTGCTGGATTTGGAATATGGGGATTACATTTACTGCAATCTCATTTGGTTATTAATTTAAGTTTAATTGGAACTGTATTTATTTCGATAACTTATTTTGTTTTGGCTTATTTCCCAATTCAGGTTATGAATTCTAAACTATCTTTCTCAGAATTTATTAAAATACATCCTATTTATAGAGTCCCTGGAATTATTAATATAATAGGATTTATAATATTTGGAATTGCTATTATCAGGACAGGATTCTTTCCTGCCTGGTCGGGTGTCATTATAATTCTGGGAACAATAATCTTTGCTATAGCAATGACTATGAAAAATCATATTGTTGTAAATATTAATAACATAATTATTTCAGCCACCATAATTTATATGTGCATCTTTGGATTGAGATAATTGTAAAATGACCACTAACAATAGCAAGAATTGAATAAAGAATAACGAAAAGCAAACAACGTCTTAAAACTATTAAAAAGGGTTGTGATGAAAGCAAAATCAATTAAAGGAAAATCGCCGGAAGAAATCAAGACTACTTTACAAGAAAGTACGGCAGATGGATTTAAGCCAACTCTTGCTATAGTGTTTTTATCCGTCAGTCAGGATCGCGAGGGAGTTTGCAAGCTGCTAGATAGTAGAGGACTTGCAATTTTCGGTGCGACAACAAACGGTGAGTTTACCAATGATGAGATGGACAAAAATTCTACAGCAATAATTTTATTAGAAATAAAGCCCGAATATTTCGCAATATTATTTGAAGAATTTCAAGACAGAAATTTTAGTGAAGCTGCAGAATCAGTTGTAAAGAAATCACTCGATAAATTTACAAAACCGGCATTTTTAATTGCGGGGAGTGATTTTAAAACTGATGTTGAAGAGATGATCTTGGGATTTGAAAATGTTCTCGGGAAAGATGTAAACCTGTTCGGCGGAATGGCAGGTGACGATTATACTTTTTCAGAACAGTTTGTATTTACAAACGGTAAATCCAGCAATCACGGATTAATAGCATTAGTTTTAGATGAAAACAAAATCATTATTAAGGGAAAAGCTACTCACGGTTGGAAAGCTGCGGGAACACCCAAAACAGTTACAAAGAGTGAAGGCAATCATGTATTCACTGTTGATGGTGTTTCAGTACTTGAACAAACAAGAAAATATGGCGGATTAGAGGAATTGACTGAAGAGAACCTGCAGAGCGGCAGTCAGGAACAGCTTGGATTGATTGCCTCAACTTTTCCACTTCAGTTGCAGCGTGAAAAAGGTGCACCGGTCATGCGCCCGGGTTTATTGATAGATTGGGAAGATGGGTCATTCTATTGCGGAGGCAAAGTTCCGCAAGGTTCAAAAGTAAGGTTTTCACTACCGCCTGATTTTGATGTAATTGAGAAAGTTGTTAACGGTCTAGAAGATTTGAAAGCGACCGAAATGCCTGATGCTGATGCTGTAATACTTTTTAGTTGTGCCGGACGAATACTATCATTGGGTCCCTTGATGAGTAAAGAGATCGAAGGGATATACAATGTCTGGAATGCTCCAATGGCTGGTTTCTTCTGTAATGGTGAAATAGCCAGAGCCACCGATGGGAATAATGATCTGCAGAATTTGACTGCTTGCTGTGTTGTACTAAAAGAAAAATAAATGTCACACTGAACGGAGTCGAAGTGTGTCAGGTTTTATTTAATATTTCAACTAATTAAAAAAGAGTTGTGATGAAAGCAAAATCAATAACGGGAAAATCACCTGAAGAAATTAAAAGCGCATTAACTACCAGCATTGCTGATAAATTTAAACCAACGCTTGCCATTGTTTTTCTCTCTATCAGCCAGGATAGGGAAGCTATTTGTAAAATCCTTGAGAATGAAGGCATTCGCATTTATGGCGCCACTACCCATGGCGAATTTACTGAACATGGAATTACCGAGAAATCGATTGCCATTTTGCTTCTTGATGTTCACCCGGATCATTTTACTGTCCTCTTTGAAGAATATCCTGAAAAAAATTATCGCGAAGTAACACAAGCCATGGCACATCAGGCATTGAATAAATTTGCACATCCTGCTTTCCTGATTGCCGGAAGCAATATGGACACCGACGCCGAAGAATTGCTTCACGGATTTGAAGACGTTATCGGGAAGCAGGTAAATGTTTTTGGTGGGATGGCAGGAGATGATTATAGCTTTTCAGATCAATTTGTTTTTACGAATGGTAAAGAAAGTAACAGGGGAATTGTTGCCCTGGTATTGGATGAGGATAAATTTATTATTAAGGGAAAAGCCACCTGTGGGTGGAAAGCAATGGGCACTGAAAAAACAGTTACGAAGAGTAAAGGAAACATAGTATATGCCATCGAAGGTGTATCGCCACTTGAGATGACCAAAAAATATAGCGGGATTGAGAATCTTAACAAAGAGAATAAAAGAATTGAAATTGAAATAGCCGCTGCTTTTCCTTTACAACTTCAGAGAGAGCACGGTGCTCCTGTTATGAGACCGGGTCTGAGGGTAAATTGGGAAGATGGTTCTTTCATTTGCAGCGGTTCAGTCCCACAGGGTGCAAAAGTTAGATTTTCTCTGCCGCCTGATTTTGATGTGATTGAAAAAGTCATCGAAGGATGTGAGGAACTCAAAGAAACCGACATGCCCGAGGCAGACACCTTGATTATTTACAGTTGCGGAGGCAGGTTAGTCTCTTTGGGACCGCTGATGGGCGAAGAAATAGAAGGTGTAAGAAAAGTATGGGATGTTCCGATGGCTGGAATGTTTTCCAATGCTGAACTTGCGAGAGCCACCGGAGGAAACCTAGAAATGCACAACCTTACAACCTGCTGTGTTGTATTAAAAGAAAAATAAAAAATTAAATGAACCAAAAACTTCAAAACATATTAGAGATTATTCAGCAATCTGAGAAACTGGATCCTGAACAAAAAGATAACCTGATAAAAGCTGTAAAGGATGCAGATAAAGAATTAGAAATAACTGCATTCAAGCTTGAAAGAACTGAGAAAGTAAAAAAGACAACTGCAATTTTACTTGAAGAAACAATTGAAGAGCTTGAGCAAAAGAGAAAAGCAGTTGAAAAGCATAACCGCGAACTGGAAATTGAAGCTGCACTTGAACGTGTCCGTTCACGGAGTATGGCTATGCATAAAAGTAACGAACTTAAAGATGTCGCTGCAATTCTTTTTGAGAAATTATATGAATTGAATATTGTGAAGGAGGAGGCAGGTGGAAATGCAAGTATTTTTTTATATTCGGATCCGTTAAAAGGTATTGATCAATATGTAGCTACTGATCCAGACCTGTTATCTTCACCGGACCACTTCCACATCCCTTACTCTGATCATCCTATTACTAAAGATGTAGTGAATGCTAAAGAAAGTGGGGCTGAATATTTTGCTAAAACTTATTCCTTTGAGGAAAAAAATGCTTTTTTCAAATGGTCTTTTGAAAATTCTGATTACAAACGATTTCCGGATCATGTAAAAAAGTTTCTTTTAGAAAGTAAAAGTTTTTCAAGAACGGATGTTTTTTCAAAAAACTCTTCCTTATTTATTCCTTCTTATACAGGAAAATTACTTTCGGAAAATGAAATTCATATACTTAAAAGATTTGCAAACGTTTTTGATCAGGCTTATATACGATTCCTCGACCTGCAAAAAGCAGAAGCGCAGGCAAGGGAAGCACAAATAGAAGCTGCGTTGGAAAGAGTACGTTCCCGGTCTATGGGTATGCATAAAAGTAATGAGTTAAAAGATGTGGTCAGATTGCTCTACAAAGAATTTCGAATACTTGTAACGGATATTCATTCTGTCAATATCCAGTTAAACCTGGATTCCTCCAAAGATATCCATTTCTGGGCTTCGGTAGAAGAAGACATTTACCCGGAAATATATCATTTACCGTACTCTGACTTACCGATATTTGAAAAAATATATAACGCTTTTAATTCACACGGAGAAGGATTTTTTGAGTATTCATTAAACAAAAAAGAAAAAGATGCCTTTTTCAGTGGAATATTCAAAATTCAGCCTGTTCCACCTCAAAGAAAAAAAATGATTCAAAATGCTGAAGGAATGGTTATGCTGGGCTGGTTTCATAAGCATTCAGGAATTGACATAGTTCGCTACAATCTCAGACGTTTCAGTGAAGAAGAAAAAGAAATAATAAAACGGTTTGCTGCTGCGTTCGAACAAGCGTATATCCGCTTCCTTGATTTGCAAAAAGCTGAATCACTAACCAGAGAATCACAAATTCAATTGGCATTGGAAAGAGTAAGAGCCAGAACAATGGCCATGCATAAAAGTGATGAATTGGCAGAAACAGCGGCAGTCCTCTTTCAGCAAATGACGGAACTAGGTGTTACACCTGAACGGATAACTATCGGTTTGATAAAAGAAGAAACTAAAGTGATCGAAGTCTGGTCTACGGATCAGGAAGGTATAAAGATAAATTACCAATTTAATGTTAGTTTGGATGAACCAACCTCTGGAAAAAGAATATATGAAGCATGGAAAGAAAAAAAGAAATCGCTTATTATTGACTTAAGTGGACAGGAATTGAATGACTGGATACATTATGTGAGGGAAGTAATGGGCATGACTATAAAAGAAGAGCTAGTTCGTGAACATAGGATACATAGTGTGGCTTTCTTCTCGCAAGGTTTGATATTAACAACTACTCCTGAACCATTACCAAAAGAATCAATAAATTTACTGGAAAGGTTTGCTGATGTATTTAATTTAACATATCGTCGTTTTCTTGATCTTAAAAAAGCAGAAGCACAAGCAAGAGAAGCACAAATGGAAGCATCTCTTGAAAGGGTGCGTTCGCTCGCGCTTGGTATGCGTAAAAGTATTGAAGTTGGAAAAGTTACAGACGGACTCTTCGCTGAATTCAATAATCTTAGTGTAGATGTAATTGGTTGTTCAATTGTTGTAATTGATGAAAAGCAAGATACTATGGAACTATGGCGTGCCAGATCAAACATAGTAGTTAAACCGTTTGAAAGTTCTTCGTTTGATAAAGCGATGAACATATTACAAAAATATATGCCCGACTGGTTTCCAAAGTTTTATAACGCTTTAGGAGAAAGAAAAAAATATTTAATAGAAGAAATGTCAACAAAAAATCGCGACCAATTCTTAAATGCCATTGCAGAACAATATGATTATTCGAATGATGAAAAATCCAAATTACTTGAAATTACTCCGAAAGGATTTTTTGCACACTTTGTTTTTTTCAAATTAGGTTATCTGGCATTAATGACTGAAGTAGAACTTTCAGATGAGGAATTATCTCTTGCCAGGCGATTTATGGAGGTCTTCGATTTTGCTTATACACGATTTTTGGATATCACAAAAGCGGAAGCGCAGGCAAGAGAAGCTGAAATTGAAGCGGCTTTGGAAAGAGTTCGTTCCAGAACAATGGCAATGCAGCAAAGTGATGAATTTTCAGAAACTGCAGGTGTACTCTTCGAACAGTTTGTTATGCTTGGAATTGTCCCCAAACGATGTGTAATCGGGATAATTGATGAAACCAAAGACAACGTTAGACTGTGGTTTACAAGCAGTGATGGGAAAGTTGTACCTGGTGCTGATTTGGTTCCACTTAATGAACAGGAAAATTTAATTAACCTGTACAAAGCCTGGAAGAATGATGAGGAGCATTTTAGTTTTAGAATCGAGGGTCAAGAAAGAGTTGAGTGGACAAGCTACATGATGGAAAAGGCAAAAATGCATTTACCAGAATATCAGCCGGAATCTATCGACAAGCAATTATTACTTAAGGAACCTGCGGTATTTAACAACTTCTTTTTTACACATGGATTCGTTATGCTGCATACAGTTGAAGAGCTTCAGGGATCTGATATCCCGATGTTGAAACGCTTTGCGGGAGTGTTTGAACAAACCTACACGAGATTTCTCGATCTTAAAATAGCAGAAGCACAAACTCGCGAAGCAATAAAACAAGCATCATTAGATAGAATACGCGGTGAAATTGCAAGTATGAGGACTGCAGAAGATCTGAATCGCATTACACCTATTATCTGGCGTGAACTCAAAACTCTTGAAGTTCCCTTCATCCGTTGTGGCGTTTTCATTGTTAATAAATCACAGGAGAAAGTTCAGGTTTATTTAACCACACCCGACGGCAAATCACTTGGCGTTTTAAATTTGCCGTTTGCTTCAAATGAGCTCACAAGCAACACGGTTGAACATTGGAGAAAGAAACAAGTTTATAAGGAGCACTGGAACAAAGAACAATTTATAATCTGGACAAAATCGATGATGGAACTTGGTCAGGTTCAAAATGCTGAAACTTACCAGGGCTCATCAACTCCACCGGAATCTCTAAATCTTCACTTTGTTCCATTCACACAGGGAATGCTTTACGTCGGAGATGTTTCTCCGCTCAAAGATGAAAAGCTCGATCTGGTAAAAACTTTAGCCGAAGCTTTTTCAATTGCTTACGCACGCTACGAGGATTTTAAAAATCTTAAAGAGGCAAAAAATAAAATAGAATTAACTTTGAGTGAATTGAAATCTGCCCAGGCACAATTAGTTCACTCAGAAAAAATGGCTTCACTCGGTGAACTAACGGCAGGAATTGCACACGAAATTAAAAATCCATTGAACTTTGTAAACAACTTTTCCGAGATAAGCGGTGAGTTGTTAGACGAGATAAAAGTAGAATTGGAGAAAAATGATAAAGAAGAAGTTTTATCTATCCTTAATGATTTAAAGCAAAATCTTGAAAAGATAAACCAGCACGGCAAACGTGCAGACTCTATAGTAAAAGGAATGCTTCTACATTCAAGAGGAACTTCAGGTGAAAAAACTTTAACGGACATAAATGATCTTCTTGATCAGTATGTTAATCTTGCTTACCACGGAATGAGAGCACAGAATAAAGAGTTCAACATTACAATTGAAAAAGATTACGATGAAACAATTGAAAAGATAAATGTTGTTCCGCAGGATATCAGCAGAGTATTTTTAAACATAATTAACAATGCCTGCTATGCAGCGTATGATAAAAGGAAAAAAGATGGTGATGGTTTTAGTCCTGTTCTTAAAGTCTCTACAAAAAAGTTGGGAGATAAAGTTGAGATAAGAATAGCTGACAACGGCAGCGGAATCCCAAAAGATATTTTGGATAAAATATTCCAACCTTTCTTTACAACAAAGCCGACTGGCGAAGGAACAGGTTTGGGTTTATCATTAAGTTACGATATTGTTACAAAACAGCACGGCGGCGAATTAAAAGTGGAAACGAAGGAAGGTGAAGGCACTGAATTTATAATCCAAATCCCGGTAAAAACTCAGTAATGAAAAAATAGTAACAATACTGTTTGTTCTTTTGGCAATCCAGAATATTGGAGCTGCTCAAACCAGCAAATTGGAAAAACGGAATGATTATGAACACAATTATTAAAAAACTTTCTCTTAGAACCATCTATTGCTTCTTAATATTAGTCCTGGCAATGAGCTCCGGTCTTTTTGCACAGGACATCCAGTTTGATCACCTTAATAAGTCAGACGGTTTCCCATCCGGCTGGATTTATAGCCTCGTGCAGGATAAACAAGGTTTTCTCTGGGTAGGTGGACTCCAAGGAATCAGCCGTTACGACGGCTACAAAATCAAGACGTACAGGAATGAACCGCTTGACAGCACATCGCTATCAAACAACTTTGTCTATGCCCTGTATGTAGATCGCGGCGGAAGGCTTTGGGCGGGTACCTGGAGCGGCGGCCTGAACCTGTTCGATTCAGGAAAAGAGAAATTCACTAACTTTAAACGTGATCCTGGTAATTCAACTTCATTGAGCTCGGATTCAGTGAATGTAATCCTTCAGACTACAGATGGAACTATCTGGGTCGGCACGCAAAACGGTCTCGATCGTTTTGATAACGATAAAAGAACGTTTATTACCAGCAATGTTATAAACGCCTTATACGAAGACCAGGATGGCAATTTGTGGGTTGGGACGGGCGATGCCACAGATCCAAAGGGAAAAGTGGGAGGATTAAACCGTTACGATTCAACTGCAGATAATTTTATACGTGTTCTGCCAACCGCACAGAAATCGTTACGCGATAATCGGGTCACAGCTATTGCTGGAGCGCCCAATGGCGCTATTTATATCGGCACCTGCCAGTCAGGGCTCTATCTTTATGACCCGATGGGAAGTAAGCTTGAAGCGCTGGGTGATGATCCCATTGATTTGAAGCATCTGCATGCCCCCCAGGGTATAAAAACAAGTAACTTCTCCGCTAAAGTGGATGTTATTCATAGGGACAAGACCGGCATGCTCTGGGTGGCAACGCATTCCGGCGGAATCAATCGATACGATCCCGCTACGCACACTCTGACACCATACAGGCAGGAAGGCGATCCGAAAAGTTTGTCAAGCAATTTAGTTTTATCCTTCTATGAAGACCATCAGGGTATTCTTTGGTTTGGGACTGAAGGTGCCGGCCTCAACAAGATCGTGCCTTCCTTCAGCCGGTTTCGGTTATATGGAGCAAAAGAAATTAGTGCAAATAATGGCGTAAGATCACTTTATCAGGAAAGCAAAGATACTCTTTGGATTGGAACCTTTTCAGGCCAACTATTTCGAATGGACCCGTCCACAGGAAACATTGAACGATTTTCAGACACGAAACCTGCTCCGGACGGATTGTGGGGTAATCCTGTAGAAAGTGTATTTAAAGACCGGGAAGGAATGCTATGGGTAGGACAGCAAAGGGGCCTTTATCGCATTAACCCGGTTCGAAAGAGCCATAGAAAATTTACAGCTGATGCTGCAAACCCCGACAGTTTAAGTAATTCCAATATAATGTTTATCAGGCAATCTGATGACCAACATTTGTGGATCGGCACCTGGGGCGGCGGACTTAACCTGTACAATTTTAAAACCAACCGCTTTCGGCATTTTCAACATGATCCGTCTGATCCAAAAAGTTTAAGTAATAATAAGTTAATGCAAATGTACACAGACTATCAGGGTATTCTGTGGTTTGGCACTGAGGATGGCGGTTTAGACCGATTTGACAAAAAAACAGAAACCTTTACTACTTATCTCGATGGAGAAGGCATTTTCCAGATTTATGAAGACAGTTCAGATCGATTTTGGGTAACAACTTTGACTGACGGAATGTTCCTGCTGGATAGAAATACAGGAAAAACTATTCATCATTATACCACGGAAGATGGCTTGCCTAATAATGTTGTACCAGGCATCATGCAAGATAAACAAGGAATGCTTTGGCTTGCGACATCAGGTGGCGTTGCCCGGTTCGATCCTGAAACAAAGACTTTCATTACTTATGATGAGGCAGATGGCATAAATAACTATCCGGTTATACAGCAAGCTGTTATCAAAGGCATTGACGACAGGATGTTCATCGGAGGCCCGAAAGGAGTCACTGCTATTAACCCGCAGAATTTTAAGCCGAATCCAAATCCTCCGGTCACGGCAATTACAGGACTGCATATTTTTGAAAATCCTTTTCCACTACCGCCTAACCAAGAAGAGCAGATAACGTTGAGGTACAACCAAAACGAACTTACGTTCGACTATGCAGGGTTGCATTTTGCCAACCCGTCGCGAAATCGTTATACCTATCGCCTGGAAGGGTACGATAAGAATTGGATTGATGCAGGTACTGCACGCAGAGCCAAATACACAAACCTGAGCCCGGGCACATATACATTCAGAGTGAAATCTTCGAATAGCGACGGCATCTGGGATGAAAAAGGCACATCTCTGACCATAAAGATTTTACCGCCGTGGTGGCGAACAACAGCGGCTTATATAATTTATGCATTACTCGGGATAGCTCTTGTATTCGGCCTCGACAGATTTCTACGCCGCAGATTGGTTGCGAAAGAGAGAGAGCGAACACGGGAACTGGAGTTGGAACAGGCCCATGCGGCTTTGCAGCAGTCCTCCCTCGACCGCGTCCGTGCCGAGATTGCTTCTATGCGGACCGCAAAAGACCTCGAGCGCGTCACTCCGCTAATTTGGCGTGAACTTAAAGCGCTTGAAGTTCCATTTATCCGATGTGGTGTATTTATAGTTGACGAAGCTAATAAATCTGTTGGCGTGTTCCTTACTACTCCCGATGGCAAAGCGCTAGGAGTATTACACCTAGCTTTTGATTCCAATGATCTTACAAGTAACACTGTAAAACATTGGAAAAATAAACAGGTTTACAAAGAACATTGGAACAAGGAAGAGTTTATCAACTGGACAAAATCAATGATGGAACTTGGACAGGTTCAGAATCCCGAAACATACCAGGGTTCATCGCAGCCGCCGGAATCTCTCTATTTACATTTTGTTCCTTTTGAACAGGGAATGCTTTACATTGGTAATGTTGATCCGCTTGATGAAGAGAAACTTGAACTAACAAAAACATTAGCTGAAGCTTTCTCCATTGCTTATGCACGTTATGAAGATTTTAATAATCTTGAAGAAGCAAAAGCAGCAGTTGAAGTAACATTGAGTGAATTAAAATCAGCACAGTCTCAATTAGTCCATTCTGAAAAAATGGCATCGCTTGGTGAACTAACTGCAGGCATAGCGCACGAAATTAAAAACCCCTTAAACTTTGTTAATAATTTTTCTGAAGTCAGCGGTGAACTTCTTGACGAAATGAAAGAAGAGCTGAAAAACAAAAACGAAGAAGAAGTTGCCAGCTTAATTGAAGATTTAAAACAAAACCTTGGAAAAATAAACCACCACGGAAAACGTGCAGACTCGATTGTAAAAGGAATGCTTCTTCACTCAAGAGGAACTTCAGGAGAAAAGACATTAACAGATATAAACGATCTTCTCGATCAATACGTGAATCTTGCATATCACGGAATGAGAGCAATGAACAAAGAATTCAATATAACTATAGAAAAAAATTATGATAAATCACTTGAAAAAGTGAATGTTGTTCCACAGGATATCAGCAGAGTATTTTTAAATATAATTAATAATGCCTGTTACGCAGCTTATGACAGAAAGAAAAAAGGTAGTGATAATAATTTCTCACCAACATTGAAAGTTTCAACAAAGAATTTAAAAGATAAAGTTGAAATTAGAATTGGTGATAACGGGAAAGGGGTACCAAAAGATATTTTAGATAAAATATTCCAACCGTTCTTCACAACAAAACCGACAGGAGAAGGAACTGGTTTGGGTTTATCGCTAAGTTATGATATAGTTACAAAGATGCATAACGGAGATTTAAAGGTTGAAAGTGAAGAAGGAAAGTACACGGAGTTTGTTATTGTTATATCGAAGCAATGAATGAGTGAATACTTGTTTTATTAATTTGTGTTTACGATTCATTTTTGATTATGGTTGAACACCTATGGTGTTCTGATTTTATGAGGTGATTTTATTTTACAAACGTTAAATCCTTACGGGATTTATAAGAATTCCGTTAGGAATTCAATGTTTGTAGTTAAGAGTATTTTATACAAATTAAAGAACCTCGTAGAGGTTCAACATTTACATTATTGTTAAATATTAGTAAAACCATCATAGTTTTTGAAATTGGTATATCCGGATAATGGATTTTTTGAAAATCGGTAGCAGCAGGCTTCAGCCTGCAATATTACATTAAGCGCAATCTAAGAGTTGCGGCTACCAATCACATTAAATGTTTTAGTCAATCTCAGGAGGTATATTGAAACTTTTAGTTGTAGACGACGAAAGTGACATTCAATTTCTGTTTCAGCAGAAATTCCGGAAAGAAATAAAAGCAGGAACGTTGCAGATAAAATATGCATACAATGGAATCTCAGCGCTTGAATTGATCGAATCGATTAGTGATCGTACAGATTATTTAATTCTGTCGGACATAAATATGCCTGAAATGAACGGTATAGAATTATTAAAAGAAATAAAAAAACGTTATCCCGAATTAAAAGTTATTATGATTACGGCTTACGGTGACGAGCAAAACTTTACAATGGCAAAAAATCTCGGTGCAGACGATTACTTTACAAAACCGCTTCAATTCGATTTGCTTAGAGAAAAATTAAATTACCCGAATGCAAATTAAGGAAACGTTAAAATGCAGTTAGCTAAAATTTTAGTAGTTGATGATGAACCCGATCTTCAGGCACTTATCAGTCAGAAATTCCGGAATAGAATTAAAGCAAAAGAATACGAATTTCATTTTGCAGAAAACGGTGTGCAGGCACTTGAAAAAATTGCAAATGACGGATCAATCGATCTCATATTAACCGACATCAATATGCCGGTTATGGACGGACTCACACTGCTTTCAAAAATAAATGAACTTGATAATAAAATATTGAAATCGGTTATTGTTTCTGCTTATGGTGATATGGAAAATATTAGAACGGCAATGAATCGTGGCGCTTACGATTTTATAACTAAACCGATTGATTTAAAAGATCTTGAAATAACTATTGAAAAATCATTAAAAGAAATTGAAGAATATAAATCCGTACTTTCTGCACAGACCAAGTTGATTGCGCTTCAGCAGGAACTCGATATTGCAAATGTTATTCAGACATCTATACTTCCAAAAACATTTCCGCCATTCCCCGATAGAAAAGAGTTCGAAATATTCGCAAAGATGATCCCCGCAAAAGATGTCGGCGGTGATCTTTATGATTTCTTTTTTATCGATAAATACAGACTCGGTGTAGTGATTGGGGATGTTTCAGGAAAAGGAATTGCTGCAGCGTTGCTAATGGCAGTTAGTAAAACATTATTAAAGGCAACTGCCCTGAAAGGAATGCCTGCGGATAATGTTTTATCTGAAGTCAACAATATTATTGCGGAAGAAAGTCCTTCTAACATGTTCGTTACCGTTTTTTATGGAGTGCTTGATACACGCAGCGGTGCATTCGAATATTCAAACGGCGGACATAATCTTCCTTTTTTAATATCGACAGAAGGTAAGGTTAGTGAACTCGATAATATAGGTGGGCTTATGATAGGCGCGATGAAAGATATGCCATACGAATCGAATGTAGTTATGCTTCAACCCGGAGAAAGCATTTTATTTTTCACCGACGGTGTAACTGAATCATTCAATAAAGAAGGTGAAGAATTTCACGAAACCGGTCTGGCAAAAATTCTCGAAGGAAAAAATGATTTAGGCGTGAATGAACTTGTTGAACATGTTTTCGAAAAAGTGCAGACATTTTCAGAAGGTGTTGAACAATCGGATGACATAACCTGCCTTGCGCTTAAATATTTGAAGAGTTAAAGTAAACCTCACCCCAACTTTTTACTTTCAAAGATATTATGATAATTGAGAAGGTGGTAGCCGTAGTCTTTAGACTGCGATACTTTATTAAAACGCAACCTTAAGGTTGCGGCTATTTTAATCAAAATCTGATTAAGAAAATCCTACAAATCACCTTATCTGCAACCCGATATTGATAAGATCGTGAAGATGAAGAATACCGACAGGAGTTTTATCATCTTCAACAATTATCAATGAAGTTATCTTATGGTTTTCCATATGCTGAAGTGCAAATGAGGCGAGATAAACTTTTTTTGTCGTCTTCGGATTTCGAGTCATAATATCTGCAGCTCTTAAGTCTTTTACATCCATTGTTTTTTCAAGCAATCTTCTTAAATCGCCGTCAGTTATTATCCCGGTAAGTTTTCCTTCTGAATTTACCACGCAGGTAGTACCAAGACGCTTACTCGTCATCTCAAATATTATGTCTTTCAGATTTGCATCTTCTTTTACACTTGGGATTCCATCACCCTTAATCATTATCTCTTCTATCTTAAGAGACAATCTTTTTCCAAGACTCCCGCCTGGATGTAGCAAGGCAAAATCTTCCGCGGTAAATCCCTTTTTCTCAAGTAACGCAACTGCAAGAGCATCACCCATAACGAGTGCGGCGGTAGTGGAAGACGTTGGTGTTAGATCATGAGGGCAGGCTTCTTCTTTTACACTTATATTTAGAAAGATATCCGATTCTTTTACTAATTGAGAATCAGCGTTACCAGTCATCGCGATTATCTTTACACCGAGTCTTCTGAACATTAAATGAAGCTTTGTTAATTCTTCTGTCGATCCGCTTTTAGAAACAATTATTACAACGTCTTCACTTCTTACCATACCAAGATCGCCGTGCAAAGCATCAGTTGGATGCATATAAATAGCAGCTGTTCCGGTTGAGTTTAAGGTTGCTACGATTTTCCTTGCAATTAATCCCGACTTGCCCATTCCGGTGAGAACAACTCTCCCGCCGGAATTGTAAATCACATCGACAGCTTTTACGAACTCATCATTAACGCTATCTATAAGTTTTGCAACAGCTTCTGCTTCTATTTTAATTACTTCTTTACCTTTATTAATTATTTCATCGGGGGTCAATACATATCCTTTCAAATTCATTTAACATTTAAAATCCTTTTACAAGATCATCAATTTTTTTTATTTCAATTAAGAGATTTTCAAGCTTGCTAAGCGGAAGCTGGCTTGCAGCATCGCTTAAGGCTTTCGGTGGATCTGGATGTACTTCCAAAAATAATGCGTCTATTCCTACAGCTGCTGCTGCACGTGCAAGTGGTTTAATATAAACCGGCTGTCCTCCACTGATGCTATTTTCACCTGGAAGCTGCACAGAATGTGTTGCATCCATAACAACCGGGTAACCGAACTCTTTCATAATTATAATTGAACGCATATCGACAACAAGATTATGATATCCGAATGTTGTTCCTCTTTCCGTTAACAGGATATTTTTATTGCCCGTTGATTCGACTTTAGAAACAGCATGTTTCATCTCATCGGGTGCAAGGAACTGTCCTTTTTTTATATTAACTACTTTACCGCTTTTACCTGCCTCAATTAATAGTTCTGTCTGGCGAGATAAAAATGCCGGTATCTGTAAAATATCTGCAACAGAAGCTGCACCTGCAACTTCTTCATTATTGTGTACATCTGTTAAGATAGGTAATTGGAACTTAGTCGCTATTTCACTCAGAATTTCAAGTGCCTCTTTATCACCAATACCGGTAAACGAATTAATGCTTGTCCGGTTTGCTTTCTTGTAGCTTGATTTATAAACGTACGGGATCTGGAGTTTTGTTGTTATTTCTTTTATCGATTCAGCAGCTTGGAAAGCGATTTCTTTGGATTCAACGATGCAGGGTCCCGCAATCAGCACAAATGGATTGTTCCCCCCTATTTTTATTCCTTTAACTTCTATCATATCAATTATTTTGAAATAGCAAAAGCAAATATAAGAAATAAATAATATCCGTTAGATGGGGCACTTGATGATTAGAAAGCATTTTTGCATTCTTAGGTTTCATCATCTATCGAAATAAATATCCATTCATCAAAAATTCTCCTGTACTATTGGATTAAAAGTTTAATTTTGTTTCAGGATATAAAAATAAACTCATAATATTTAAGGAAATTAAAATGCGAAAGATATTTTCATTTCTGATTCTTTTCTGTGTTGTAGTTTACGGGTATCAACCCACGGCTGACCATGATTCATCAGCACAAATTATTTATGATATCAACCTTATAAACAGTAACGATGATTTGTTTCACGTTTCGGTTTCCGTAAACGGACTTACAGATGAAAACGATATTTATAATCTTCCGGCAACTGCGCCCGGCACTTATGAGGTTATGGATTTCGGAAGATTTATGAAGTCAATTAAAGCTTATGATGGTGATGGTAACGAATTAAATGTCGAACACATTTCGACAAACCGGTGGGAAATAGAAGACGTAAATAAGCTTGCGAAACTGGTTTACGATATCGAAGATTCATTCGATTCCGATGCGCCCGGAATTTCAGTGGATCCGATGGGCGGAACAGGGATCGATAGTGCGTTTGTCGTTCTTAACACTTTCGGCGTGCTTGGTTTTTTCGAAGGACTTCAATCGAACCCAATAAAGCTTAAAGTAGATTATAAATCCGATTGGACAATCGGTACTGCATTAAGTAAGGGTGATGACGGCTTTTATTATGCTGTAACTTATGATCGGCTTGCTGATTCACCTTTTCTGATCGGCAATCTGACAAATGCAAGTACAAAAGTAAATGATATAGATGTTGATGTTTACCTTTATTCACCCGACACTTCTGTAACAGCAGGCAAGGTTATGAAAATGGCTAATGAGGTATTGCAGGCTGCAGGTAAGTTTATGGGATATTCACCGACTGACCATTACGATTTCCTGTTTTGTTTTATGAGTCCTGAAGATTACGAGAGAAATAATCTCCAATCTGCGGGGGCACTGGAACATTCTAATAGTTCGTTATTTGTATTTCCTTCGAGAGGCAGGCTTTCGAATCGTATGCGAGATGATATGGCACATGAGTTTATGCATATACTTACACCGCTTAACCTGCACAGTAATATTATAGAACCTTATAACTTTGAAGTGCCTACTGCTTCGGAACACATCTGGCTTTATGAAGGAGTTACCGAATGGGAATCTCACATATTGCAGTTACGGGCTGGATTAATAACGCCGGAAGAGTATTTACATACTATTTCACAAGAATTGAACGTTAACGATCATTTTAACCAGAACATTAGTCTTACCGAAATGAGCAAAGAGGTTTATACTGAAGAGGGACGTCACCAATTCTTCAATTTTTATAATCGTGGTGCGGTGACAGCGGCAATGCTTGATATAAGACTTCTGGAATTATCTAACGGAACACGGGGTCTGAGAGAAGTGTTGCTTGATTTGTTAAAAAAATATGGAAAGAATAAACCTTTTATGGA
>Ga0307425_1000687_pt1 | contig 21044 bp, 28 predicted proteins | sample SalMarWE160330MG_FD_202152 | JGI IMG/M metagenome (GOLD analysis project Ga0307425, IMG submission 202152) | Salt marsh sediment microbial communities from the Plum Island Ecosystem LTER, Massachusetts, United States - WE1603-30 | ecosystem: Environmental > Aquatic > Marine > Intertidal zone >...
CAGGAGGTTTCTTTTTTGGGCAGATAGATAATATTTTTTTATTATGCTACTAGGGGGAATATAATCCCCACTTACTTCAATATATAACGTCCGTAAATAAGTAAATAAAACTGGTGATCGGTGAGTTAATTACTTTCTTACGGACGTCCCCCAAAATCTCCTCAAAATCTCAAAATGGACGTCCCTCAAAATTCCCAGGCGTATTTGAGCTAGCGTCTTCTGATGGGTCTTCGCGGCGTCCGTCTGGGAGTGGGGGTCCTTCTAGTTCTACCAGTCTTGTCGGCCTTGCCAAGCAACATCACGCCTACAACCCCAGACTGATCAAAAAACAAACTGTAGTTCATGGAGGATAGGATGCGCTCCAGGCCATCCTTAATAGACAAGTCACTGAAGGCAACGGAAACCTTTTCGCCTTCCAAGCTCCCTCCGGACCATACCTGGAACCATATGTCTCTTTCTTCTTTGATTCTGTCTATTACCGTTTCCAAAGGTGCATCTTCTATGCGCGCCGTGAAAGCGTGCTCCGTGAACCGCAGATAGATGTTTCCCTCTTGTGCTGGACTCGCCTTTGATAGCACCCAGAGGCAAACGCCGGTCGCGAGAAGGACTAGAAGGGCTTTTCCGTAGCTGCATCTCAAGGTAAAAGTGATCAAGGCCCCCTTGTATTAAAGGTCGTTAGCCGTTGATTATTTGAGTTCATAATATCACAACTAAAAAGGTATTGCAAGGCCTGCCTATGTTATCGAGCTGTCTTGGCTTCAACAAAAGGCCGCAAACTTGCCAAGACTTTCGACATCATGTACAAATCTATGAAAAGATCGTTTGGTCCACCATCATTTATTATGGCAAGCTATACCTGTGTTTCGCCAGAATCATACATCTTGCTAAGAAACATTTAGTCTTTTTCCCGCCGGTAGTCCTATCCCTCCTTGCATGTAGCCCGTGGCATTCTTTTACTCAATCTACAAAGTTTCCCAACCAGCATTTTGGACCTATTTTAGCTGGACCACTATAACCCGAAGACACGGACACTGAGGACATCTATCAACCTGGCACTTTTCACGATCCTTGCAAATATAATGAAAATGTCCCAATATGTAGAGTTGACTCGTCCACAAACTGGTCTACAGCATCGCAATGAATGACCGTCACCATATATAGGGGGGGGAAACATCCAATGTTACTCAGATCTAAGATTTTGCTCATTTTGTTGGTTGTTGTCGCTCTGTATGCGGCTTTGGACTATGGAATCCAACGTTTGGTTGTATTCCCAAGCTTTATTGCCCTCGAACAGCATGAAGCAGAAAAAGATCTGGAGCGTTGTTTTGAGGCCCTCCGAAGGGAGTCTTACCATCTGGATACGTTCAACCATGATTGGGCGGCATGGGATGACACATACCAATTTGTCCGAGACCGAAATACGGATTACATTTCATCCAACTTGGTGGCTCAAACCTTCATAGACAACAAACTCAATCTGATTTACGTCTGCGATGAAGCGGGCAGGGTTGTATGGGGAGAGATTCGTAATGTTGATACGTGGCAAAGGATGCACCTGAACGGATTCCCTGCCGAGTCGTTACCTCCTACCCATCCCTTACTCTCGCATGCCAGTGTCGACAGTGCCATCGCGGGTGTCTTCACTACAGAGTACAAACCGATGCTGGTTTCATCCAGGCCCATTGTCACCACGAACAACGAAGGGCCAATCCGCGGGACTCTTATTATGGGGCGATTTCTAAGTGAAGACTCAGTTCAAACCCTTGTTGAGCAGACACGCGTTAATTTCCGGCTCTGGCCGATCACGGGCCATGCAATACCCGAAGCGGAGAGGGAAGTCTTAAACAACATCAGCGACGATCAGCCCTTACTGATCAGCGATAATGACAACAACCTCTTGCTCGTTTATGCCACCTTTCCAGACGTCCAGGACAATGCGGCGCTTCTCGTGCGAGCGGAGATCCCTAAGGAAATCAGTGCAAAGGGTGCTGCTGCTCTGCGGTTTGCGCTCCTTTCGATTCTTGTCGGGGCAATAGTCATACTACTGGTCTTGTTCGTATTGCTTCAGCGAACGGTTGTTGCCCCCATGGCGAAGCTGACTGCCCATGTTGTGGCGATTGGAAAGAGCGATGATCTGTCCGCCCGCCTGTCTCTTCCGCGGGGAGATGAAATCGGCACCCTGGCTCGGGAATGCGATCGCATGGTGGAACAGCTGTCTGAGGCTCGCAAGAAGCTACTACAGCAATCCTACCATTCTGGCATGGCAGAGATGGCTTCCGGTATTCTGCATAATATTCGCAACAGCCTCAATCCTATGGTCGTCGATATCGATGTCTTGCGCCAGGAACTCCGAAAAGCGCCCATTGAAAAGATCGAGATGGCTCAAACTGAGTTGACTGAGGGGACCCCTTCATCGCAGCGCAGAAAGGACCTGAACACGTTCTTAGATCTTGCCACTAAGAATCTGGCCACGCTGTTTCGAAAGGTGAGAGCCAAGTTGGACGACGTGGCAAGCCGTGCTAGCCATATCGAAGAAATACTTCCCGAGCGGGACACGTTGAGCCTTCGACAACGACCTATGGAAGGGGTGAGACTCGACGAACTAGTGCGCGACTCGATTGCCCTGATACCAGGTGATCTCTGTCAAGGTGTTTCTGTGGAGATAGATCCTAGTGTCGAGAAAATAGGGTCGGTAAGGGCACACAGAGTTTCGCTTTGGCAGATTTTGGCAAACCTGTTGGTCAATGCAGCGGAATCGATCAAAAGAGCTGATTTGACCTCAGGAAAGATAGAAATTCGAGTAGATGCTGAACGGGTAGATGGCATCGATATGATCCACTTGCGTATTTGCGATGATGGACAAGGGATCGCCCCGAGTAATCTTGACCGGATTTTCAAACGGGGGTTTACCATGAACAGAAAAGACTCATGGGGCATCGGTTTACACTGGTGTGCCAATACGATAGCTGCTATGAATGGCCGGCTTTATGCGGAAAGCGCGGGCATTGGACATGGCGCTTGCTTTCACCTTCTTTTTCCGAGGGATCAATGAGTGTATTTTCTAAATCCAGAGGGATATCTATGAAACAAGTTGAACCGGATCTGCTACGAATCCTAGTGGTTGACGATGAACAAGCCATATTGGACTCATACCTACAGGTCCTATGCCCTGAGAGGAACCCTCTGGGGTCAGAACCAGAGATGGAAGCGCTGGCGGCCAGACTCTTTGGCGGGAAACTCCAGCGGCCTTCAGAGGTTACATTTGATCTTGTGCTATGTCGCCAGGGAGATGAGGCGCTGGAAGCTGCCCGAATCGCCATTGAAACAAACAGACCTTTTGCTGTAGCCTTCATCGACGTACGCTTGCCACCAGGGCCAGATGGGGTGTGGACAGCGGAGCATATCCGAGCTCTGGATCCCCATATGGAAATCGTTATGGTCACAGCGTATTCTGATGTGGATCCGTCGGAAATCGCTGGCCGTGTCTCGCCTGAAGACAAACTTCTCTACGTTCAAAAGCCTTTCCACCCCCAAGAGATTCGGCAATTTGCCTCAGCGTTGGGCGCCAAGTGGCAGACGGAGAGAGCACTCAGAAGGGTTCACGGAGAGCTTGAAGAGCGGGTGAAGGAACGAACAGCTGAACTGAAAGAAGTCAACCAACAGCTGAAAGATGAAATCGCCGGGCATAAAAAGGCCGGGGAGGCGTTGCGAAAAAGAGAGGCGGAGCTGAGATTGAATTCCCGTCATCTTGAGGAAGTGAACACGGCACTGAGAGTTTTGCTCAGGCAGAGGGACGAACACAAAGTGGAAATCGAAGAAAAGGTCCTGTCCAACTTGAAGGAACTTGTTCTTCCCTTTATGAAGAAATTGAAAGAGAGCTGTCTGGATGCCAAACAGATGGGTTACGTGAATATCCTCGAATCAAATCTGAATGACCTTATTTCTCCATTTTCACAAAAGCTATCTTCGCAGTACTTAAACCTGACCCCCTCAGAGATTCAGGTAGCCAATCTTGTAAGAGAGGGGAAAACAACCAAAGAGATAGCTGAGTTGCTGAACGTCTCCGATAACGCGATTGTGTTTCACAGATATCACATCAGAAAGAAACTTGGCCTCAAGAACCAAAAAATAAACCTTAGGTCCTACCTGTCATCCCTGCCCTAAGGGGATAGCTCCCCCATCCTCTGGACATCTCTTCGGGAAGGCCTTTTTGGGGCATACAAATCCAGTGCTCCCAATAATCCTGGATGGGAAAAGCTTTGCAACTCTTGAAGAGTTTTTCTCTCAACGTGTAGCCCACTTTGCTTATTTCTTCTTCCAAGTGCCAGGCGTGGTTATAGGATACTGTCTATCCTTTAGTAGGACAACCTATATATAAATAATGTAAAACTCTATAACCTATTGAATGTGCATACTTTTTGCATCTTCTTGCTTCAGCAGTGCCCCGTGCAAAATCGTTGCGGTGAACGTACGTCCCACTTTCGCATGGAAGCCGAGGGGAGGTGATAGCAAGGAGAACGCGGTTTTTCTGATTTTCCCAAGACGACACACAAACCAAAAAAGGAGGAGAATAACATGTTCAAAAAAATTGCAGTACTGGCAATAGTGGCCATGATCGCAGGCTTTTTCCTAGTTCCCATGGTCTCGGCAGAATGCACCGATGCTGCCTGTTGTGACGGTGACCCTTTGCAATGCCGGTCCCAGGTGACCACACGGGTTCAGGCAGGAAAAATGAAAATGCTTGAAAGCTGGCTGAGGGTGTATCTTTACGAAAAGGACCCGGCCACATGGAACGTAATCGGAAAAGGGGGAGCCTGGGGGTTCCTGGACTATAGGCCTCAAGGCACAGAGTTCAAGTTCCTGTTTGTCGGAAAAAAACTGGAGCCGGGTGTAGACTACACCCTGATCTATTACCCTGATCCTTGGCCTGGAGATGGTCTGATCTGCTTGGGTTCGGGCATTGCAAATGAAGTTGGGAAAGTAAAAATAGTGGGAAAGGGTGATCCGGCAAATCCTTTTTATGCAGAGCCCCAAAGCACTGGCAATTTACCTGTAGCTGACGATGCTAATGCAGCGTATGGCGCCAAGATTTGGCTGGTTCTCACTAGTGATGTGGACTGTGTAAATCAACAAATGACCGGATGGACACCATCAGAATACCTGTTCGAGAACACCCTGATTAACTTTGTGGACACTGACGGATAATACACACTGTCAACTACAATATAAGGACAGGCCAGGGATGAAGGTATGAGCGCCTCCCTGGCCTGTTTTTTTGAATGATCTAGGCATAGGCCCGAAGCTGAAATCGATCCTTAATCGACGAGTTGACAAAACCAGGATCAGAGTGACCCTGTTTTTCTTCCAATCACGTACGATATATTGTGGTCTCAGCTAATTCGGCTAAATTTACGACTGCCGGCATATATTTTGGAGAAATTGACGTGTCCAGCAAAAAACAGTTCTGCTATGTATAGTTAATGTCTGACTCACCGCCTCGTGCGCTATCCTTCCGATATGGAAACTGCCATTTTCCGGTTAGGCTTCCTGCTTGCGGTAGCAGGGCATGGTATTGCTTTTTTTAGTTTACCCTGTATAATTCAGTGCTCGGACATGGGAGACGTAGTTTTAGAAAAGATAAAAATACCGAGTAAAAGGTGACATTATGGCAGAAGCATATGTATTATTGAAAGTCACACCGGGATATGAAAGAGATATTGTAAAGGAATTAAAAGACATACCTGAAATAGAGGATATTGACGAGCTTTACGGTGAATGGGATATAATCACAAAAGCCTCAGTAGAAAGAATTGAGGACCTTGATGCACTTCTATCTGAGAAGATGAGAAAAATTGAGGGCGTTACACTAACATCAACGATGATTGTTGCTCAGTACAAGTACTAAAATGATACAGACGACAATATCTGACTCACGGCAAGAGTACTGCGATATCCTTGCAATATGGAGACTGCCATTTTTTCGGAAATGACGAAACCTACCTGCCGCAGCAGGACGCCCTCCCAAGCATCCAGGCGTGGTTCTTCGATTTAGCCCACAGTTCAGGCCGGGCCTTCATCCGCCTCCCATTTTGGGTATTTAATTGCAAAAGACCAGGGGCAGCGTCAAAGTTGGCTCTGCCTTTTTGTTGTGTTAGCCGCTCATTTTGCGGGTTGATCTATTCGGGGCATCAATACCCAGCCCTCATTGAGCTGTTTACTTTTCAATGTCCAGGTTTGGCCCGTCTCCGTATCCAACAGAATTACTTCGTTGAATGTAGCCGCCCATTGGCCACCCCCAGGTTTGAGTAACACAATCTCGTATCTCACGGGGTTGAGCCATACCCGCTCAGCGGTGCCTTGTGCGGATGAATAACCCGCAAAGCAGAGGAAAATGATTAGACCCACAGCAAGAACCAAAGCCTTCTTCATAACAGTTCCCTCCTTTCTCACTTAGCAGACAGGGGTTCTGCCTTTTGTTAAGCTGACATTTACACCGTTTTGGACTAATTGAAAATAAGGACCTTATACAAAGATTCAGCCCTGGTTGTCTTCCGAGGCCCCTGGTGGCCGTAGTACCAGGGGCTTTCTTTTGAGCTCACCCTTGACCGAATCCATCGTTTGTGCTTGATTGAACCTTGGCCGGTGGAGCCACTTTGCAACCTGCAAGGAAACAGCTGGAATGAACTTAACCTACCGTTAAGAAGGCTCTCCGGCCCCCTCCTTCCAAAAAACCACAGCCGGAGAGGCCCGTAGATCCACGATCTCACCTATTGGGGGAATTGGGGTCGAACCAAGGCAAGAAGCTTATGCAATTACGACAAAAAGGGTCAAGAAAGTGCACCAACGTAGGCCTTAGAGTGGCTATTTTGGGGGTGAAATTGGGTCTCTAAGGTCCAGGGGAAACCGGTTTCGAACAGTGCCAAGAGCGAATCGACATTACATAGAGGGGCTTGTGTGGCCGGTTCGGCGGTTCCGGTTGCAGGTCAATTCCGCGCTAGCGATATAAGAGATATCTTGACACCGTGCTCATTAAAATGTACATTAATGTACAAAATGAAGGAGGTGTCAGATGAAAACGATAACGTTCACCGAATTTCGTAAACACGCCTCGAGTCTCTTTTCCGCCGTTGAGGACGGGGAAATTATCGTTGTCTTGCGTCATGGTAGACCTATCGCCGAGATTTCACCGGTATCACAACAGGATGACTTGCCTTCGTGGAAAAAGCCCGGCTTGCGGCTCTCTGTAAAGGGCACAGAATTATCTTCGGCTATTTTAGAGGAGCGCGAACGTGAAAACGTTCTTTGATGCATCAGCATTCGCGAAAAGATATGTGGAGGAGACTGGGAGTCAACTTGTTGATGACATCTGTTTGAACGCAAAAGAGGTTTCCATTAGTGTCATCTGTGTTCCGGAGATTATTTCTGCTCTGAATCGCCGAATACGTGAAAAGCGCCTTTCCCGCCGAGACTACGTTACCATCAAGCGACACCTGTCGGATGACGTTCGTGACGCCGTAATCGTTAACCTGATTCCAGAGGTCATTGTTACGTCCACTAAACTTCTTGAAGTTTCACCGCTTCGTGCGATGGATGCACTTCACGTCGCGTGTGCCTTAGTCTGGGAAGCTGAGTTGTTTGTATCATCTGACAAGCAACAGATCGCCGCAGCAAAAAAAGCCGGCCTGAAGATTAAACTTGTTTAGCATAGCCAACAATTCACTGCACTTCACTTCTTGGAAGGTAGAACTGTTGGCAAGGAATCCATAAATTGACTAAACTGCTAATCTCATATAGAAAGTTTATATGAGTAAGTCAATCCCTGAACCGAACAACCTGCCAGAAAATCCCAAACTTAGCGTATGTATGATTGTGCGGGACGAGGAGAAGACACTTCCTCGGTGTTTAAAAAGTGTGGAGCCTGTTGCTAACGAATTGATAGTCGTTGACACTGGTTCGAAGGATAACACTGTTTTGGTTGCCAACGATTTGGGAGCCAAAGTATTTCATTTTGAGTGGTGTGACGACTTTGCAGCCGCTAGAAACGAATCGATTAAGCATGCCACTAGCGACTGGGTACTTCAGATAGATGCGGACGAGGAGTTAGTGGGTGATTCGATACCTCATCTGAGACAATGTATCCGCGAAGCGAATGTAATTTGTTATTCTATCAAATGTGATAATGGCCCAACATACACAGGCCCAAGGTTTGGCTGGTTTGACAGACTGTTCCGACGACACCCTCATATTTTTTATCATGGACCTTATCACGAGACTGTGAGCCAAAGCGCAAGAGACTTGATCGCGGCAAATAGCGAATGGGGATACGTGTCCGAGCCTAATGTTGTTCTTCGGCATTACGGCTACGAAGGATCCAACATATCCAAAACAAAGCACGAACGAGGGGTGGCTATCATGGAGTCCTATGTCAAGGCAAATCCGAAGGATGCGTATATGTTGAGTCAACTTGGAACTGCGTACAGTGCTCTCGGGCGTTCTGACGAGGCTGTGGAGTATCTAAAAAAGGCTCTTCAGATTGAACCCAACTGCCCCACAACCAACTTTACGCTAGGGGTAACACTACAAGAGGTGGGCAGCCTGAAAGAAGCGGCAGCTTTTTACCAAAAGGCGATTTCGGTTGATTCCAATTTTGCGGAAGCCTATGCAAGCCTTGGAGCAATCCATTTGGACCAAGGTATGTTGGATCTTGCGATTTCGGCATCCACGAAATCATTGGAAATCAACCCTGATCTTGCCTTGGGGCTTTGCAATTTGGGTTTAGCTTACGTTGGAAAGGGATTGCATGCTGAAGGCGTTGCCACATTGAAAAAGGCCATATCCATAAACCCAGGGCTTGCAGAGGCCCATATGAATCTTGGTGTTGCATATACCAAGCAAGGAAGGTTGGAAGATGCCATCATCGAGTATGAGAAAGCTTTGAAAATCGATCCAGACTACCCAAGAGCTCATTATAACTATGCAATAACTCTTTTTAAGAACGGAAGTTATGAGAAGGCAGTAGAACAATGCGACAAAGCAGTTGAGTTAGGTGTCGAAGTCCACCCTCAATTCCTTGAATGGCTCCAACCTCATCGGAGCTAGATTTGTGGAAAGTCTCAAGGAATAAGCTATGACAATTGAAATTGCGAAAACTCCTTCACCTATATTTATAGGGGGAGCGGGACGTTCCGGCACTACCTTGCTCAGGGTGATTCTTAATTCCCATCCTCGTATTGCATGTGGCCCGGAACTTAAAGCCACTGTCTATATTGCTGACATGTGGCGTAAATTCCAAACAGTTATGCGACCAGAGCTTACCGAACACAAAATCACTCCAGAAAAGACGAATAAAATATTAGCTCGAACCCTTTTGTCGTTTCTCGAAAGCTACAGAAAACATGAGGGAAAGCCTCGAGCCGCAGAAAAATCGCCTCACAACTGTTTCTGTTTCATACCTTTGGCAAACATGTTCCCGAAAAGCCCACTCATTCACGTGATTCGGGACGGTAGGGACGTGGTTTGCTCTCTTCTGAGCATGGATTGGCATGATATGGAAACAGGCAAGAAGCTCGAATACATAAGTAATGCGAGGAAAGCTGCAGAGTATTGGGTATCAGCCGTTACCACCGCAAGGAACAGTCTAGCAAACCCAGTAGTGAAGCGGAATTATTTTGAACTTCGATATGAAGAACTTGTACAAAGTCCTCAGGCCGTTCTCCAAACACTGTTCGACTTCATTAAAGAGCCATGGGATCCGGTGGTTCTAGACTACCATAATAAACAACATAACCTTTTTGGAGAATCTAGTGCGGAACAAGTAACCAAACCGCTGTATACAACTGCCGTAAAGCGCTGGGTAAATGATCTGCCCCCCTCCGACAAGGAAACAGTCAAAGAGGTCGCCGGCAACCTTCTGGTTGAGTTGGGATATGCTGAGGACCTGGATTGGTAGTACGGCCATTAACAGGGAGCGATGAGAGGGTCGGATCTTAATTAACGGTCTAAACCACTGACATTGTCAGTGGTGGGGCATGGGGGCGGAGGCCCCATACCACAAATGAGCCAACAATGTTGGCGAGTTAAGACTACAAATAAAACAGAATCTGAATCAGGCATGGCGAAGGACATTGTCCGTAGCCATGCCGCAATAAGCCACCGACAAGGTCGGTGGTCATTAACTATTGACCGGCCTGCTCCCCGCAAGCCTCGTCCGGAAGGGCGGGGTCAAGGGGAGCTATACAAAAATGGCAATCTTCCTTACCGGGAAGCCCCGCCCGGGAGGGCGGGGAGGCTTCACTATTCGCTTTTGCTTTTGAATTGCAATGACCGCAGAGAAACCCAACGGACGGCTGGAAACGGCGCGGTGGCTGAATGATTAGGCGGAATGCTGATTTGGCAATAATTAAAAATTGAAATGCAACCCCCATGTTCCCCCCAGCGCGGGCATCGCAGAATGAAAAGACGAGATCGCATGTGGATCCGGACGTTTCACGAGTCTGACGTAGGTGCCGTTCGGGAGTTGATCCACCACACCATTGATGTATGCTATTCCCCGGTTTATCCCTCTCGGGCGGTTCAGTTCTTCAAGAACTTCCATTCAGAGGCAAAGCTTCTGGAGAGGCATCAGAAGGGGCAGATTCTTGTTGCAGAGGAGGAAGGGAATGTTATCGGGACCGGGTCCGTTGTCGGCAGTGACATCTTTGGTGTATTCGTTCGCCCGGAGTGTCAACACCGCGGACACGGTAGGTCTCTCATGCAAGAACTCGAGAGGAAAGCGATTGCCAACGGGTTCACCGAGGTCGTGCTGAGCGTGTCTTTGCCTTCGAGAGCGTTCTATGAGAGTCTTGGCTACGAGATAATCGAGGATCGCACAATAGATGTTGGCGAGGGCCAGCGGCTGGACTTCTGGAAAGCGAAAAAGAGACTGACAAGAGAGGAATTCTAACCAGGGCATGGTGCACGACGCGGACAGCCGGGGCGGCTGCCGCGCGGCACATGCCCGGCGTTATCCAAAAGATGATACTGCAATTCAAATCAATACATAATCAGGAACCTGGCATTTTATCCTCATTGCTGTTCGAGAGTTACGCTGATCTCATTGAATCAGATCCGATTCATTGGAAGCCTGAAGAAAGCAATTGGAATGAGTTTGATCGTGATGCATTTGGTAATCCAGAGACTGTAGGTGCTTATGTTTTTTTAAGTTGGCATGGGCAAGAACTTGTTGGGTTTGCTTCGTTCGACCCACGCCAAAGACCATTATGTGGTATTATAGGACACAACTGCATTCTTCCTGAATTTCGTGGAAAAGGCTTTGGCAAACAACAGGTTAATGAGATCCTTGATCGTTTTATAATTTTTGGAATCCGAACAGCTAAAGTAACAACGAATGATAATCCGTTTTTTATTCCAGCGCAGAGGATGTACAAATCCTGTGGATTTCAGGAGATTTTTCGGGAACCTTGGGAAGGCGATAAGACACAGAGTTTAATCCACAACCAGAAAAGGATTGGATAACCACGAGCGAGGACAGTGAGGACAGGGTCGGATCTTAGTCATTACCACCGGCTAAGCCGGTGGTAATGACTTGACAAGAGGCTCTAGCCAGTCACACACGCAAAAGGAGTCGGTCATGTTCCAAAAGCACAGCCAAAGCGGATACGCCATGGCGCTAAAGGGAATCGAACAGAAGACGCTGGTGTATGGAGAGAGAACCCTGATGACTGAGTTTGTGTTGAAAAAAGGAAGCACGTTGCCCCTCCACAGCCATCCCCATGAGCAGACAGGTTACCTTGTGAAGGGCCGTATTCGTTTATCAATTGGGACGGAAGAGTACGACGCACAGCCAGGTGATAGTTGGTGTATACCGAGCGACGTCGAACACGGTGCGGAAATCATCGAAGACTCTGTGGGCTTAGAAGTATTCTCACCTGTTCGAGAGGACTATTTGCCAAACAATTGAGATAGGGGGACGGCTGTGCCAGCAGGAGATGCATTTGAACTCAAAGGAAACCGTGGTGGCTTACAAGGGCAGTTCTATGGGCAAAATGGGGCCTCTAAGCCCTGATAACACTTATCTCTGGCGTGGATCTTGGGATAAGTCAATATGATGGCGAGGTCCGACCCCGGTTCGAACCCCGGTTCGAACCGGTTCGTTGAAAGGAGAAAATTGTATGATGCATCAACCGAAAGGACCATTTTGTCAAAGCTGTGCAATGCCAATGAATAGTACTGAAGTGTTTGGCACTAATTCTGATGGATCAAAAACGGAAGAGTTCTGTACATACTGTTTTCAAAACGGAAAATTTACAGCTCCAGACATCACTGTTCAAGAAATGATAGACAAGTGTGTTTCAATAATGAACCAGCAAAAAATAATGCCTGAAGAGCAAGCGCGAGACTTGATGACCAAAACCATTCCAAATCTTAATCGCTGGAAAACGGCGTAGCCGCCGAACCCATCGCTTAACTCAGACGGCTAAAACTGGGCGTTTTCAACCCGTTAGGGGGTGAGCTGGGGCACCCAGATGTCCCCATCGCCCACATGTTTGGCAGGCAGATCATCGGAAGGCTGTCTGCAATCGGTGTAGCCATGACGCTGGGCCATGTACTTCATCTTCCAAATGAAGTCGTCTAATGATCGGTCATTGGCAACCGTCTGGATGACCTTGCCGCCGTAGTCCAGGAAGCCCCACTTCACAGGTGCTCATCTTTGATTGACCCACTATAAGCGCCATGGTATCCTCCTTTGCAGAAGAAGCAAAGCGTGTCAATGACTCTATTCGGGAGGGCACTCATGGCAAAATCAAGGGATACTAGGAAAGATGGTAAGAAGAAGCCGACCAAATCAGCAAAGGAGAAGAAGAAGGCGAGGCAGGAAAAAAAGAAAGGGAAATAACATTTGTCAGTCTCATTGCCTATTCGGAACCGGTTTGGAGTCGCATCTTAACGGCGAGAAAGACGGGTCGTTCGCGACATAGTCATATTCGATGCTGGGTAAACATGAAGCTTCTATGCGGAGGTGGACAGGCGCATATTGAGCTGAATGGGTCCTGGATCAAAGAGCGCATTCCAGTGTAACGATGCCACCCTATCTCTATCAACCGACCGCACACTTTTCCGCCAAGTTAAAGAAGATCAAAGCGTACGATCCGCCAGGCTACAAGAGAATCAGGAGCGTTATCGATCGCATGCTGGCGAATCCGGCTGACGCAGACGGGCAAATGCATGGAAGCCACCGTGGTAAATTCAAGAAATATGTGGGGCGCCGAGAATACCGTCTTATCTACTATTTTTGCGAGCTGTGTCGGAAGGCCAATCGACGCCTGGCCGAAGTGTGTGACAGGTGTGACGTTATTCCCGACCACAGCGTGGTCTTTTTCGATGTGTATCACAAGAATGAGAAAGAAAAATTGGACTATTGAGCGAACCCGGCACTATGCGATACAAGGGCACGTCTTAAAGAGGTCTCTAAGTTTGCGGAGTTTGAGAGGTTTTCCCCCGGTTGGTTTTTGAACCGAAAAAGCGAGCGTATTCCCCGTAGCTTGCTGCGGGGTTAGCGAGCGTATCTAAAACAGTCAGCGTTCTTTACGGTCGAAGATTCCCTGTAGCTTGCTACAGGGAGCTTCAATGGTGTTTTTGGCCGGTTTCTTCGCAGGTGGTAACAGCCTAGGGGTCTATAGAGTTCGTGGCCGTTCGGACCAGGCAGCATCGGGGTGGAGAGCGGGGCCATATGCTGAGAGGAGCATGAACCCTAATGTTGTATAGAAAATATGGCAAGGAGTTTTCAAAAAACGGTAATGGCTTGTCTTTGTAGTTGTTACAAGCGATCCTGAGGAATCAACTATTGGTGATGTCCAGCCCACCTAACCACGAGGGCCAAGGCGAACGCTGTTAACCTTTGCTTCGAATTTTCTTTCTGCTTTCCAGCATCATTGCCGAAATCCGAGGCCGGTGAATTGTTCAAGAAGCACTCGATTGACTAACCATTGGCCTTTGTGATTGATCAAGTTCAATTTCAAGCGGTAAAGGTCGGCGTTTTCCCCGACCTCTTGAAGCCAGGCCAGCGGATGGTCGTATAGTTTCTCCAGTTCAGGGTACGTCTGTTCCCTTTTTACTATTAGGAAGGGCACTTGGGCGGAAGCCTGATTCATATGCTCATCCATTTCTATGTCCGCGCGTGGATGGAGGACCTTGAGTGGCCCATAGTATTTGAAAGCTCTCCAGAGCACCCCCTTTACTGCTCGTCGATCCAGGTCGCCAGGCATTGCTTGAAGATCCCGGGAAGCGAGTTCCAGGATTCCCCCTATATCATGTTTTTCAGCCAGGCCGGCTCCCTTGTCCACCACAGCTTGAATTGCCTCTGCGTCGTCCTGCTCTGAGCAGGACACACAAACCGCGCAAACCCCCAGGGCAAATAGAACAGACCAGACCGCCCATTTCCGGTTGATAGCGTATTTGAAGGAATGAAGTTTCATGACTATTGGTCCTGAACCATATGAAAAAATAGTGATTACATCCTAGAATTCTTTGTAAAAGCAGTGGATGCGCGAGCCCTAGGAGTGTTGAACCGAAGGTCGTTGCGCAGGTAGCGGCTCTGTCGGGCGAGGTTTGATCTTGAACTTTTCCTGAATCCTTTTCAAGGAAACGAGTCGGCCTTGGCGGGAAGAAGGCGTTAGAAAAGATTTCAACTTCATCTCCAGGACCCTCGGATTGACCTCGCTCTCGATGGCAAGCACGCTATCCGTGATGATTTTCTGCAAGAGCAATTCACGGTCCGTCCTTTGCCTGATATTGGCAGCAAAGGGGAGAAAGAAGAAATTTGCAAGGACGACACCGTACAAAGTGGAGGTCAGGGCAATCGGCACCGTGGCCAGGATGGCCGAGCTGTCCCCCACGCCGACGAGCATGCTGATGAGCCCCACCACACTGCCCACCATCCCAAAAGCGGGACATGTTTCCGCCATGGTGCTGAGGACGCGTTCTGATTTCTCACGCCGGAGTCTAAAGAAATACATCTCCGTATTCAAAAACTCCTTGATCTGGTGCCCTGGATAGGCATCCACCAGAAAGCCCAGGGCCCGCCGCAAGAACAGGATAGAGGTTTCATTCTCATCTTCCTGCAGGGACAAGAGGCCCCTCAGCCTGCTTTTCACCGACAGGTCCACCAGGATCTGGACAAGCTCCTCCGGTTCCTTCACCCGTGTCCGGTACGAAGTCATCAAGACCTTGTAAACAATGAAGAGACGCTCGGTGCCAAAGCAGACGAGTGCTGCGCCAAATGTGCCGCCAAGGACGATCAACAAGCCGGCCAGGTTGAAATACAGACCAACATGGCCGGGAATAACGAAGCCGGAGGCAAAGAGGAAGACACAAAAAGCCAGGCCGGTCATGTTCCTACGGTCGACTGCCCATAAAGTCGAAACGCAGTCCGTTATCTTGGCCATTGACCTGAGCAGAGGCCGTAATCTATCCATTCGCATTTTCATCACCTTCGGATGTCGCAGGTTGTTTCATAACAGTCCTCGATTAGGTTTCAGCGCTCAGCAGCGGATGGGGACTGCCGTCGTCAACCAGGAGTTACAAGATATTTCTGGCCTTGGCCTGCGTCCCATAGGGCTTTTCCTTGGTAATGATGATCTCCACCCGCCGGTTACGGGCCCGGTTTTTGGCCGTATTATTCGGGTTGACCGGCTGATAATAGGCGTGCCCGGTCACATAAAAGCGCTGTCCGGGAATCTCCATCTCCTCGATCAGGAATCTTGTCACCTCACAGGCGCGAACCGCCGACAGTTCCCAGTTCGTGGGAAACTTGTCCGAATGAATGGAGACACTGTCCGTGTGCCCCACCACGTTGACCATATACGGTGTTTGTCGAATAACTTCAGCCACTCTCATTAGTGAATCTTTGGCTTCAGGCTTCAAGTCGGCCCTGCCCGTATCAAAAAGCAGATCGGCCGTCAGGATGATCCTGACCGCCTTGTCCGACACCAGATCCACAAAGGCCAAATCCTCCAAGCCCTCGGCTCTGACAGCCTGCTTGCTGAGATCATAGATCTTGGACATGGAGGCTTGCAAAGGCTCAGTGGAATCATCAGGGTCGGCGCGACTGCCACTGACGGGTTGAACAACCTCCACGCCCGGAGCGCGGTCTGGCCCCGTCTCCTGACCGGACAAAGCCTCGCGGTTGGCAGAATGGTAGATGTACATGACCGTAAACAAAATGAACATGGTCATCATCAAATCCGACCACGACACCGACCAGTGGACGCTTTTAGGGGCCCTGCCGCGAAAAAGAACATCTTCTTCGGAAACGGGCAGCCCGTTTGACGCATCACTGGTTGACTTCCATACGTCGCACGGTGATCCTATGGGCAGGGGTATTTCAGCTCGCGAATGTTTCGTCATTGTGGACGACGGTGCCTCAGGGCGACTGGAACCAAGAGTATAAGAATCGGAACCCTGTGAAAAAGGTGCATCATGCGCGGTACGCATTGTCCTAATCGATTCACAAGAAGCCATGTGCATTCATTATGCCGCAAAAGGAAAGGCCGCGCAAAAATCTTCATTCAAAGGTCGATGCCATGCAATTTCGATAAGTTATCAAGTTTATCAACACTGCTTTTCTCCAGGAGGCGCCGGGCTGTCGCATCGACCGCAGGAAAAAGCTTCCTGTGCAGTGAAAAAATTTCTTTGACGGCCATCCATAATGGCCCCGAGCGATGTTGGATACACTTTTGAGATTCGGCTTTTCAACGGGCCTTGATGCTGGCATATTGACGCCAGGGCAACCATTGAGCCGGAGGGGTGGGAAGATTGTCTGATGTCGAGGCATAAGAAGCCATTTCTAAAGGCCATTGTGGCCAATGAGCAAGGGGAATTCTTCGATCTGAACGGTTATGCGGCCGTGGGCATGGCCGGCCGCCACCTGATTCCTCTCCTAGAGGAAGAAACCATCCCCATGCCCTTTGGGGGTGAACACCTGTTCCTGCCGGATCGAAGGCCTATCGTCTGCAATACGGAAACCGGTGAATTTGAAGTCCTCACTGAGAATCCCTATGCACCCGGCGAACCGGTCTTTCCGGTGGCCGCCTTTAACGCGCCGGGCCATATGATTTACCTCGTGAGCGCCTATGCAGAAGAACCCCACGCAATGACACTGCCGCTTTTTTCCTTTGGTGCGGTTGGCTGGCTCAAGGGAGGGTCTCGAGTGGCAGCCATGCGGGTGGATCGTGAAAGGCGCCAGGACGTGCGTCTGATGCCCCGGGACAAGATCGTGAAAGGCGTCTTCAGGGTTCGCCAAATCATGCCTTTGAATCGACTGGCAACCCACCTTGAAACCTGTGCCCTGACATACGGCTGCCCTGCGGCCAAGAACTTCTTCCTGGGACGCTATGAGGCGCCCCTGCCCACGTCCATGCATTGTAACGCAAGGTGTTGGGGGTGTCTCTCCCTGCAACGCGATACGGATATTCCCAGCACCCAGGAGCGGATCGATTTTACACCAAGCCCGCACGAAATTGCTGAAGTCGCGATTTATCACATGAGACGCACGAGAGAAGCTGTGGTGAGTTTTGGTCAGGGATGTGAGGGGGAGCCTCTACTGGCTGCCGAGGTGATTGAGCCCGCCATACGGCTGATGCGAAAGGCCACTCAACAAGGCACCATCCACATGAACACCAATGCCAGCCTTCCCTCTGTCCTTGAAGGGCTTTTTGAGGCAGGTCTGGACAGCGTCCGTGTGAGTATGAACAGTGTGAGAGAGTCGTGCTATGGGACCTATTTTCGACCAAAGGGATACAGCTTCGATGAGGTGATTGACAGTGTTGACGTGGCCGGACGGAAAGGAAAGTTTGTTTCTATCAACTATCTGAACCTGCCCGGCTTTACAGATGCCAAACCAGAGGTTTCGGCCCTCTTGTCCTTTCTAGGCGGTCATCCCGTACACATGATCCAATGGCGGAACTTAAATTTTGATCCGGTGCGCTATTGGCAGATCATGAGCCACAACAGCGGGGAGCCTGAACTGATTGGCATGGGCCGGCTCTTGGAACAGATACACGAGATGTTTCCCAAGTTGAAATTCGGGTACTTCAACCCGCCAAAGGAAAGATTCAAGGTGAATCTGTCTTGATCCGGATGCCCTTGGAAGCTTTTTCTGAAAGCCCACGCGTGTTCACAAGGCGGTTGCCAAGATCCCCTCGTTAGGCAAAAATTTCCCTGTTGTCGGTTTGTCGTCCAAGCCCGGGGGGCGTGTCCCAATCCGGGTCGATGACGCTGGAGTAAATTTAAGATAATCATATAAGGGCCTTATAGATGATGGGGATCCCCGATGGCCCTATATGATCCAAAGATTCGGTCCTGGCCCGTTGGGCAAAGAATTGGCATGGTATTTGAGTATGGTTTGAGTATAGATGGAAACGTTGGTGGAAACACGAGGGGTATTGGCCCTGTTGAGAACACATCGCTTGAGGACCATGAGACAATGAACCTATACGCGAGAACCATGATATGTACAGCGGTGATAGCTTTCTGTCTGGTTGGTTGTGCGTTGTGGCACGGTCGGCTCCCGGAACATGTTTTTACCATGCCGATCGAAAACCCTTATATGACATCCCGTGTGGCCGTCTTCAAGTTCAGGGAGCCCCCCTATGCGCGAGGCATGGGCAGAGCCGCCTCCGAGTCTTTGTATGAGGTCCTGCTGAGAAACGATGTGTTCCAGAGTGTGGCATTTGAGGGGGATGTTTCAGATACGCGCCTGGAAAGCCTGATAAGGGCGGCTCGTCATAAGCATTACGATCTGATAATCACGGGGGACTTGCTCTACTATTTTGAGGGGGGTCTTCATGAGCCGTCGCGAGTTGATGAGCGGATCCGAGTGATCCACGTGGACACCAACAAGACCCTTTGGTATGCCAAGGCGGTGGAACTCGGAACTCCCGCTCCGTATACCGACTACATTGTGTTCGAACGTCCAGGGGTCCATGCCCCCACGGCCATGGGGCTGCTCAACAGAAACGCAAGAAAGTTCTGCAAGATGCTCCTGCACTCCCCTCCGCAAGAATAAAAGGATGTGGACAGGTGTGGTTGGAGGGGCTACGCCACAATGATCTCGTCAAGGGATCGCTTGGGAACGTGGTGAACATCCTGACTGTCTCGCCAGTACTTGACATCTCCACTTGGCCCTAAATTCTCAATTACAACGCTTTCTTTGGGTTTGCCGAGGGCAATGACCAGCAGGATGGACAAGTGCCTTGGGACGCCAATAGCCTGGCACAGGTCGTCGCGTCTCACTGAGCCGATCATGCACCCTCCCAGACCCTTTTCCGCGGCGCCCAGCAGAATGGTCTGGCCAGCGATCCCATGATCACAGCCGAATGATTTGGCAATGGTCCTGTCGCCCAGCACAATGATATAGGCAGAAGGCCTTTCACCCTCCGGCGGTCCCTGCCAGCCTTTCAAATAGGCCGCCCATGCAATGTGCTTGAAGATCAGGGCATTTCTGTCCGGCTCACAGGAAAGGATATACTTCAGGGGTTGCAGGTTCGCGGCTGAGGCACAACAGCGCGTGAGGTCCACAAGCTCTCTCAGGGTGTCATGGCCTATGACAACCTCTTGGTAAAACCTGCGATAGCTCCGATTTTTCCGTACAAGATCAGCAATCATTGTGCCCTCCTCAGCACACACATATATCACGAGGCATGTCCTGGAAACCAACAAAAAGGGGCACCAACGGTGCCAAAAAGCGTCACGCCAATGCCGGCAATGACCCTGGCTTCATTTAGCTGAGGGGGCAGCCATAGATGGATTCAGACAGATTCTTCTGGATGGTATTTGCCAGGTGCGCAGTCTACAGTGACAGGATCTAAGCCGGTTTAGAACGTGGCGATTGTGTCGGCACCCAGTTCATCGACGACATAATAGTATTCTTTTCTGCCTTCGCCGATTTCGCCCGGCGCACCGACCTTGGTCCCGCTTTCATGACACAACCAAACCTCTAGGAATCCATGGTCTGGGGTCCCAGGGCTCTCACTTCCGATTGAAATCTTGGCCTTTACGCCAGGCGACAAGGTGAAGACGGGGCCATCAGGCCTGGGATTACCGGCTGTATCTACAGAACCGATGTCAGACCCGTCCCCCGGGTTGTGGTCATATTTTACATCGTCCAGGTTAACAAAGTTGCCTCTAGCGACGGTTACCAGGTTCCGGCCGTCCGACAGGGCCGTGACGTCGGAAGATCTGGATCTTAGATCAATCGTGAAGATCAAAGCGATCTGGGCGATAATACCAATGACAATCATGACCATCAGGAGTTCGATGAAGGTAAACCCTCTGTTATCCTTGAGTGTTTTCATGATATCCCACTCCTTCCTCAGGCAAGCGGATGACCATAGGCATCAATTGATTACCGATTGCCAACCCCCATTGACGTGGATACGGGCAGCAGCGCCGATTTCAGGGTACTGGACATTTCCGAAACCCAGGTTTCCGTATTCGTCTTTCCACACCAGGTAGCGGGTGCTAAAATCTGAAGCAATTTCCGGCCGGGACTTGTGTGTTCGGAGGCCGTGATCTTCACCAGGGCCGGTTGCCGCGGCAACGGGAGATCTTTGCAGTTTCATCCAGGTATCGGTTTGGAAGACGGATACGGGTTCCTTTTCAGGGTACTGGACATTTCCGAAACCCAGCGTGCCACGCCTATCTTTCCATACCAGGTTGCGAGGGCTCATCTTAGATGCGATGTCTAGCTGGGATTTATGTTCTTGGGAGCCATGATCTTCATTGCGGCCGGTTGCTGCAGTAAGCCGAGGCCTCTTTACTTTCATCCAGGTATCGGTTTGGAAGACGGATACGGGTTCTTTTTCAGGATACTGGACATTTCCGAAACCCAGGTTTCCGTATTCGTCTTTCCACACCAGGCAGCGGGTGCTAAAATCTGAAGCAATTTCCGGCCGGGACTTGTGTGTTCGGAGGCCGTGATCTTCACCAGGGCCGGTTGCCGCGGCAACGGGAGATCTTTGCAGTTTCATCCAGGTATCGGTTTGGAA
>Ga0307425_1000688_pt1 | contig 21042 bp, 19 predicted proteins | sample SalMarWE160330MG_FD_202152 | JGI IMG/M metagenome (GOLD analysis project Ga0307425, IMG submission 202152) | Salt marsh sediment microbial communities from the Plum Island Ecosystem LTER, Massachusetts, United States - WE1603-30 | ecosystem: Environmental > Aquatic > Marine > Intertidal zone >...
GATCAAGATGTCCGGCATGATGTCGGAGTGCTCGTAAGCGAAATAGCGGCCGGTGCGCCCGAATCCGCTCTGTATCTCGTCGACGATGAGCAGGATCCTGTGTTTGTCGCATATTCTCCTCAATCCCCGTAGAAACCGCTTCGGAGGGATGATGTAGCCTCCTTCTCCCAGGATCGGCTCCACGATCATAGCTGCTGTTTCCTCGGGAGCTGTCTGGCTGTTCAGGATAAAATCGAGCTCTTCGAGTGCCCATTTGCAATCTTTATCAAAGCCGAATTTTTCCGGGTCTGCCTCCGCTTCCGGACATCTGTAGCAGTAGGCATAGGGTGCAAAAAACACGCCCGACATCAACGGCTGGTATCCTGCCCGGTAGATTGTTTTTGATGCGGTCAATGACATCGCGCCCACGGTCCTGCCGTGAAAGCCCCGCTGGAAAGCGATGATGTTGGGTCTCCTCGTTGCCTGCCTTGCCAGTTTGACTGCACTCTCCACGGCTTCCGCCCCGCTGTTGGTGAAAAAGAACGTGTCCAATTGTGAAGGGAGGATTCCACGAAGGCCCTGGATCAAGCGGAGCATGGGCGCATGAAAGGCGGTATTCTGATGGGTGTGCAGGAGAAGATCCGCCTGTTCATGTATGGCTGCAACGACTTTGGGGTGGCAGTGTCCGGTGTTGGTCACCCCGATTCCGCTGGTGAAATCGAGAAAACGTCTGTCTTTGTGATCCCAGATATAAGGTCCCTCGCCCCGTATAAAAATGGAATCGACAAGGTGAGGGACGGCCGGACCATGTATTTGCCGACTCGTTCGGCAGAGTGAGCCCATAAGCCGGCGATTTTATTTGAAGAAAGTGCGCAGCGTCCTCGGGATGGTGAAGACCACCTGGCGGTAGAGGACATCCAGGAGATTATTTCACGACGATCTTTATGATGGTGCTTCCGGGCAGGGTATCGTCGAGCTCCATCCCATTCAGGATCGCATGCTCCTCGAGCTTATCCTCGGGCACGCCGAGCGTCTTGAGCGTCTGCCGAAGGCTCCCCTGTCTCGAAGTTTTCCTGACCGCCAGCCGAGCGGCTTTGACGTTGATTTTATTAGAGTCGGTTAATTTTTTAAATCGACTCATGGTCCGGTCAAATACGGAGGAATAGCTATCAAACCTTGCCTGTTCCGTATATCCGAGAAAAACATACACGGTCTTATCTTTCTGGATGAAATAAGACAAAATGCGAATGACCCCTTGCTCCGTTGTGACGTCGGAGGTTATTCGACGAGCCTGCATTCCGTTTACTTGGGTCTCTTCTGATTTTACGACAACGGCTTTGCTTTCTTTGAGGAACGCATCGGCTGCCGCAGAGGGAGTTTTTTCGGGTGCCATTGAGAAGAGGATGACCGCATTCTGTTCCTGATTGAATATCTGCACTTGAGATGCGGTGTTGTTGACCTTCCAGCCCTCAGGGACCGGAAACTGAAATCTGAGTTCAGGGTGATAAAAAATATTGCCTTCGACATAACCCTGGCGCGGATCTTCGCCGAAGACAATTCCATCGATCTGCTTTAAATATTGATTGCGATTTATAGCGAATTGGGTTTGTGGAATTTTGGCCCGCCATTCCTGAGTGTCTCGTTTGACGGCGGCGATTCTATCAGGCGGATTGGGGTGAGTGGAGAACCACCCGGGAATTCCGCCTTGAGCCTCTCCCGGATTGAGCCGCTCTAATGAGACAAATAAATTCGCCATATGATTGGCGTCGTATCCGGCTTTGGAGGAATATTCAACTCCCAGGGCATCCGCCTGGCGTTCATCATCTCTACTGAAGCTCAGAAATAGCATGCCGACCCCAAATTGAGCTATGCCGGCGTATTTGCTAAACTTTTCTGAAACCATGGCCCCCAGGCCCAATCCTAATTGGGCAACCTGAGCCCGGCTATATTGCTGGGCGCTGTGACGCGCGGCAATGTGGCCGATTTCATGGCCCAAGACGCCGGCCAATTCGGCTTCGTCGTTGAGGTAGGCCAATATGCCCCGGGTCAAATAAACATACCCCCCGGGCACGGCAAAAGCGTTAACGACCGGGTTATCCAGCACCTGGATGGTATAGGTCAGATTCGGCTGGTGGCTTAAAGCTCCCAATTTTTTTCCAAGGGCGGTTACGTAACGAGCCAGATCGGCATCCTCATATTTGCCGAAGGTTTGTAAAATTTGTGGATCCGACTGCTGTCCCATTGCGAGTTCGTCAGCTGAAGACAGGAGCATGAGTTCCCTTTTACCGGTGACCGGATTTATGGCGCAGGAAACGGCCCAAACCATAAGGACGACAACTATGGCTTTGACAACGGTTTTTGAAACGATTTGTCGACCCATTTTACGACTCCTGGAATAATTCCTCATCAAAGGAATATTGAGAATTTATATACATTTTGTTAAGGACTTTGCTGAGCTCTATGAAATTATTATTTCTTTGGCTTAAGAATCGCGGCAACAAGAGATGGGCGAGTTTGATCGTGCTCTCCTTTCGATCCGGGATAACAAGGACGACATAAATCTCCGTGAGCAGCCTGCGGAGCAGCTGCATCTGCTGAAGCTCTTCTCGGTTCGGAACCGAGAGAACTGCGATAGAATTCGGTTCTACTGGCCTCCGGAGTCTCTCCCTGAAGTCATCCAGTCTTTTAAAGAGCTCTATTTTGCTTTCTGGGATTACCTTATGAACTGCTGCCTTAAGTCTCTTTGCATTTTGATCATCCTTACTTGAATATAAAAGCAGCTGCATCGGATTAAAACGTCCCTTTAAAAACGAATTTGCGCCATTTCTCTTTATGCCACCTGAATTAAAAGCAAAAAACATGCCAAATCAATAAAACCAGAAAATTCGTTTTCGTTATTACCTCTCCGCTTTCATGAATAAGGCTTGTTTTCAAAGCCCTGACAACCACGACACATGGGTTGGAAAAAATGGCCCAGTCCTAACAATCATTTCGGGATAGCTCGGCAGGCAATATGCTCTTTTATGGAACTTGTCCTTTTTTATAGGACAATTACTTATTTTATAGGACGATCTCATTCATATGGCCGGGATGCCCATGATTTAAAAGGCGTGATCTTCAACCTGCCGAGAACATGGATAGAATTTGGTATAGAAATTGCATTAATAATAAAATTGCATTAATAATAAATACATGTAGCTTCTTCCGAGTCCATCGCCTCATCCGATAACAGAAGGGCGCAGGACGGCGAGATCTTTTCGCCAGCGGCGAACATCAGCGCTTGACGAGAGAGTCATGAAAGTAAGTCCTTATGCAGGTAAACCGGCCGAACCATCGATGCTGGTGAACGTACCCGAACTCGTCACGAGCTACTATACTGGGGTGCCTGATCCTTCAGTGCCGGGACAACGGGTTGCCTTTGGCACCTCAGGACATCGGGGTTCCGCATTCGAAAAGGGTTTCAATGAAGGACATATCCTTGCCATCAGTCAGGCTATTTGCCTGTACCGGGAGCAGAAGAAGATCGATGGCCCACTGTTTCTCGGCATGGACACGCATGCCCTTTCCGCTCCGGCTCATGCCAGCGCGCTTGAGGTGCTGGCGGCAAACGGGGTAGAAGTCATGATCGCGGAGGGGGGTGAATACACCCCAACCCCTGCCGTTTCCCATGCGATTCTCACCTACAACCGCGGGCGCAAGACAGGACTCGCCGACGGCATCGTCATCACCCCATCACACAATCCGCCACATGACGGCGGGTTCAAATACAATCCTCCAAACGGTGGGCCGGCGGAATCCGCCGTCACCGAATGGATCCAGGGGAAGGCAAACGAGTTTCTCGAGAATAACCTTCTGCGTTTGAAGAGGATTCCTTTCGAGAAAGCTCTCCGCGCCCCCACGACGCACCGACACGACTATCTCAATACTTACATTGCTGATCTCGTCAATGTGCTCGATATGGACGCCGTTCGCGCTGTGAAGATCAGCCTAGGAGTCGATCCGCTCGGTGGCGCAGGGGTTCATTACTGGGCGCCGATTGCCGAACGTTACGGATTAAACATCACTGTCGTCAACGAGGCCGTCGACCCGACTTTCCGATTTATGACGGTCGATTGGGATGGCCAAATCCGCATGGACCCATCCTCACCCTATGCGATGCAGAGGTTAATCGGCCTGAAGGATCGCTTCGAGATCGCCTTCGCCTGCGACACTGATCACGACCGGCACGGGGTTGTCACCCGGAGTGCAGGACTGCTGCCGCCCAACCACTACCTTGCGGCTGCCATCTTCTATCTCTTCCAACACCGACCGGAGTGGCGCATGGAAACAGCTGTTGGCAAAACTGTGGTAAGCAGCCAGATGATCGATCGCGTCACCGCGAAGCTAAGGCGGAGGCTTTACGAGGTTCCAGTCGGATTCAAGTGGTTCGTGGATGGCCTGCTCGACGGCTCGCTTGGCTTCGGCGGGGAAGAGAGTGCGGGCGCATCGTTTGTCCGTCGGGATGGCAGCGTCTGGACGACAGACAAAGACGGGATCGTCGCGGCTTTGCTCGCAGCGGAGATCATGGCCCGGATGGACCGAGATCCCGGCGAAATCTACCGCGAGCTCACCCGCGAGTTCGGTGAGCCGGTTTATGACCGAGTTGAGGCCCCGGCCACTCCGGAGCAAAAGGCATTGCTAGAGAGACTCTCTGCGCAGCAGGTCCGGCTTACCGAGCTGGATGGGGAGAAGATCCGGACTATCCTCACTCACGCGCCGGGCAACGGCGCGTCCATCGGCGGGTTGAAAGTCATAGCGGAAAGCGGATGGTTTGCGGCGCGTCCGTCAGGGACGGAAGACATCTACAAGATCTATGCGGAGAGCTTTCGTGGAGCGGATCATCTGCAGAGCATCCTGGAGGAAGCGCAGACAATCGTCAACGATGCCTTGGCTGCGGCGCCACAGCGGTCAAGCCTTCTGGTCAAGACAAATTCAAAGGAGGACATATGATTTCAAAAATTCTTGTGCCGACAGACGGGTCAAAGGCAGCTCAAAAGGCAGCCAGGTATGCGGTTGACCTAGCAAAGCAGCTAAAAGCCACGGTCATTGCTCTGAGCGTTATTGATCAGCGCTCATTTATACTCCAGACAATTCCCGCCTCGGGTAATGTGAGGCATGTCATGGAGCCGATTGAGGATTATCTGCGCGAGGCTGCCGAAAAGTTTACCGAAGAGATAAAAAAACACTGCGATAAAAATGATGTCGGGTCGAAGATTGTAATAACAACAGGGCATCCTATCGAGGAGATTATGAAAGAGGCAGAGAGATCTAAGGTAAGTCTCATTATTATGGGTTCCCATGGACGGAGTGCTTTAGCAGCCACGTTTCTTGGCAGCATCGCTTATGGTGTGATCCATCAGGATATAAAAATACCTGTCATGGTAGTGAAAGGATGAAAGTATAGTATTAAAGACCAGTTCCCGAATAAATCGGGCAGAATGTAATGGCTTGGAAGAAAACGAAAGCAGCCTTATAAAATAGGAAACCCAGATAATTATTAACAATGCAATAGCAGTCAGGCACCAGCCTGAAACGCCGTAAAGGATAATATAAAGGATACACCGTGAACAAACGAACACGAGTGAGCACGCCGTCCTCTTTCCCACCAACAGAATTGGATGGATTTGATTCTCTTACCGAGCTTGCCCTGGATATGCACTGGTCATGGAATCATGCGACCGACGAAGTGTGGCGGCAGCTTGATCCTGTGCTTTGGGAGTTCACCCAAAACCCTTGGGTAGTGCTACAGACTGTCTCGAGGGAAAAACTCCAGCGCGTGTCAGCCGATCCCGTTTTCCGCAAGAAGGTCGATGCGCTCATGCAAGCCAGGCGTCGGGCAGCGAAAGCCCCAGCGTGGTTTCACCAAAATCATCCAGAGCCGCCCCTGACCTGTGTTGCGTATTTCAGCATGGAATTCATGTTGAGCGAAGCTCTGCCTATCTACTCAGGAGGGCTTGGCAATGTGGCCGGCGATCAGCTCAAAGCGGCCAGTGATCTGGGAGTGCCGGTGGTCGGCGTGGGGTTGCTCTACCAGCAAGGCTATTTTCGGCAGGTGCTCGACAAGGACGGAGCGCAACAGGCCCTTTTTCCCTACAACGATCCCGGGCAATTGCCCATCACTCCGTTGCGCCAGGCAAACGGGGAATGGTTGCGGCTAAAGCTCGACTTGCCCGGCTATCCGGTCTGGCTGCGTGCCTGGCAGGTCCAGGTTGGCCGAGTGCAGCTTTACCTGCTCGACAGCAACGACCTTGCGAATCTTCCGGCTCACCGAGGCATTACCAGCGAGCTTTACGGAGGCGGGCCGGAATTACGTCTTAATCAAGAGCTGGTACTCGGGATCGGCGGGTGGCGCCTGCTCCATGCGCTCGGGATCAAACCCGAAGTGTGCCACCTGAATGAAGGGCATGCGGCCTTTGCCGTGTTGGAACGCGCTCGAAGTTTCATGCAAGAGACCGCGCAGCCTTTTGAAGTTGCACTGTGCGCAACGCGATCGGGGAATCTCTTTACCACGCACACACCTGTGGCTGATGGTTTTGACCGTTTCACCCCGGTTCTCATTGAGCAATACCTCGGTGGTTATGCCGAGCAGAAGCTAGGCCTAACACTCCATGATTTGTTGGCTCTGGGCCGCCAGAACCCGAACGACTCATCGGAAAGTTTCAACATGGCCTATCTGGCAATCCGGGGGAGCGGAGCGGTGAACGGCGTGAGCCGCTTGCACGGGCAGGTGAGCCGACGGATATTTACGCCTCTCTTTCCACGCTGGCCGGAGGAGGAAGTGCCCATTGGCCATGTTACAAACGGCGTCCATATGCCGAGCTGGGACTCGGCAGAATCTGACGATATGTGGACTGAAGCCTGCGGAAAAAGCCGCTGGCTGGGGAAGGTGGAAACGTTAGAGCGGGACTTTCGCCGCATTTCAGACGCCGAGCTCTGGCGACTTCGCACCGTCGCCAGCAAGTCTCTAGTTGAATACGCCCGCGAACGATTGTCCCGGCAACTGGCCGCGTCAGGTGCGTCACTCGAGGCGGTTGACGGCGCGAAACAGCTCTTTGATCCTAACGCATTGACACTGGGCTTTGCGAGGCGCTTCGCGACATACAAGAGGCCGAACCTGCTGCTGCACGACCCGGAACGATTGCTTCGCTTATTAACCAATACCCAGCGGCCTGTGCAACTCATCCTTGCCGGCAAGGCCCATCCGGCGGATCGGGCGGGGCAAGCCCTAATTCAGGAATGGGGCCATTTCATTAGGCGACCCGAGGCACGCCCCCAAGTGATATTCCTCAGCGACTACGACATGCATTTGACCGAGCACCTCGTGCAGGGGGTAGATGTCTGGATCAATACGCCACGACGGCCGTGGGAAGCTTGCGGAACGAGCGGCATGAAGGTACTCGTCAATGGAGGCCTCAATCTGTCGGAGTTAGACGGATGGTGGGCAGAAGCCTATACGCCTGAATTGGGGTGGGCGCTGGGGGACGGCCAGGAACATGGTGATGATCCGGCGTGGGATGCCGCCGAAGCCTCGGCGCTCTACGAGTTGCTCGAATGCAAGGTGATCCCCGAGTTTTATTCCCGCAACAAGAAGGGAATCCCCACTGCTTGGGTAGCGCGTATGCGTGAAAGCATGGCGCGGCTGACACCGCGTTTCTCCGCCGACCGCACGGTGCGCGAATACACCGAGCAGCATTACCTTCCGGCGGCAACTGCCTACCGTGAGCGCATCGCTGATAGAGGCGCAGTGGGTGGGGACATAGTCAATTGGAAACATACTGTGAAAGGAAAATGGGCCAAACTCCATTTCGGCGAAGTGAAGATCGAGAGCCACGGGAAGCAGCATGTATTCGAGGTTCAAGTCTATCTCAACGACCTCGCCCCAAAAGCAGTGTGTGTAGAGCTTTATGCCGACGGCGTTGACGGCGGCAGTCCGGTGCGGCAGGAGTTGAAATGCATTCGCCAGCTGGCGGGCGCGTCGGGCGGTTACGTTTTCAGCGGGGTGGTGTCTTCGGCCCGCCCTGCGATGGACTATGCAGCGCGAGTGATTCCGTACTTTGCTGGTCTTGCGGTTCCTCTGGAAGACGCTCATATTCTGTGGCAGCGGTGATTCGATTTCGAAAAGTGAAAGAATGAATAAAAAAGACCCGAAGCAAATGGCGACAAAACCGAAAGGAATGCAGCGCCGCAAAGATCCGATGTCATCCGTTTCGTCAAGCCAGCCGGCGGTAATGCCCGCTGTGGGCGCCGTGTGCATCATCCGCGAACTTGAGACCGGAGTCAAGTGCCTGCTTGAGCACGACAGCTCAACCAACACTCTGCTCCGGCGCTACAGGAAATCCAAGGAGTTGTTGCATAGATGATAAGCCACAGAGAATATAACAAGAGATACTTATGAAGGAAAACGAATCCGCAACCAAAAATAAACACGAATTAGATCCGGGAGCGATGCCCAATGCACAGGACGATCTGAAATCCCTTCCCATGTCGGAGCTGCAGGCCAAATTGGGATCGTCGCCGGACGGACTCAGTCAAGCCGAGGCAGAGAAACGGCTGACCCAGTATGGGCCGAACGAGATTGAAGAAAAGAAGGCCAACCCGTTCCTGAAATTCCTCACATATTTTTGGGGTCCCATCCCGTGGATGATCGAAGCGGCCGTAATCCTTTCGGCGGTAGCCCGGCATTGGCCGGACTTTGGCATCATCCTCGTTCTGCTTCTGGCCAACGCTGTGGTCGGATTTTGGGAAGAACACCAGGCGGGTAACGCCATTGCTGCCCTGAAAGCCAAGCTGGCGATCAAAGCGAGAGTGAAACGTGATGGGAAGTGGATCACCCCTGAGGCTCGCGCATTGGTGCCGGGCGACGTTATCCGCTTGCGCCTGGGCGACATTGTGCCGGCGGATGCGCGATTGCTGGAGGGTGATCCGGTGGAAGTGGACCAGTCCGCGTTGACGGGTGAGTCGTTGCCTGTCACTCGCAAAACCAGCGAGATTGTTTTCTCGGGATCGATTATCCGCCAAGGAGAAATTGATGCCCTGGTCTATGGCACGGGTCAGAACACGTACTTCGGCAAGACGGCGCAACTGGTGCAGGAGGCGCACACCGTCAGCCACTTTCAACGCGCAGTGTTGAAGATCGGCGATTACCTGATCATCCTCGCGGTGGCTCTGGTGGTGTTGATTCTGGGCGTCGCGCTCTTCCGCGGCGACCCGATGCTCACCACGCTTCAGTTCGCCCTGGTGCTGACGGTGGCAGCGATTCCCGTGGCGATGCCGACGGTGCTGTCTGTGACCATGGCGGTCGGCGCGCGCTTGTTGGCTAAAAAAGAGGCGATTGTGACCCGGTTGGCGGCAATCGAGGAATTGGCGGGCGTGGACGTGCTGTGCTCGGACAAGACCGGCACCCTGACCCAGAACAAACTGACTCTGGGCGATCCGTTCTGCGTGGACGACATCCCCGCCGATAAAGTCATCCTTGACGCGGCACTCGCGTCGCGCGCGGACAATAAGGACTCCATCGACATGGCTGTGCTTGGCGGCCTGACAAATGATCAAGCCTTGAAAGGCTATCAGGTGGCCCGTTTCCAGCCGTTCGACCCTGTTCATAAGCGCACCGAAGCCACCGTCAAAGCCGCGGACGGGAAAGAGTTCAAGGTGACTAAGGGTGCGCCGCAGGTTATTTTGGAGTTATCGGCCAATGCCGCGAAAGTGAAGTCCGCCGTTGAGAAGGCGGTCGACGAATTCGCGGCGCGCGGCTTTCGTTCGTTGGGCGTGGCGTGGGCAGATCAGGAAGGCGAGTGGCAGTTTATTGGCGTGTTGCCCCTATTCGATCCGCCTCGCGAGCAGGCCAAAGCGACCATCGCAACCGCGCGCCAGATGGGTGTGAATGTCAAGATGGTTACGGGAGATCAAGTGGCCATAGCTCGGGAAACCGCCCGGAAATTAGGTCTGGGCACAAATATCCTTGACGCCAGCGGCTTCGGCGACACGAAGCATCACGAGACGGCACAGTTGGCGGAGTCCATCGAGAAAGCGGACGGTTTCGCCCAGGTGTTCCCCGAACACAAGTTCCACATTGTGGACGTCCTGCAGCAACGCGGTCACATCGTCGGCATGACTGGTGACGGGGTGAACGACGCTCCCGCACTAAAGAAAGCCGACTGCGGTATCGCCGTTTCGGACGCGACAGATGCGGCGCGCGCGGCGGCATCCATCGTGCTGCTGACGCCCGGTCTGTCGGTGATCATCGAAGCGATCAAAGAGAGCCGGAAAATTTTCCAGCGGATGAACAGCTATGCGATCTACCGCATCGCCGAAACGCTGCGTGTGCTGTTGTTCATGACGCTAGCGATTCTGGTCTTTAATTTCTATCCGTTGACCGCCGTGATGATCGTGATGCTGGCTTTGCTCAACGACGGCGCCATCCTGTCCATTGCCTATGATAAAGTCCATTACAAGAATAAGCCCGAGGCCTGGAACATGCGCCTGGTGTTGGGGATCTCCACGGTGCTGGGCGTCATCGGGGTCGTCTCCGCTTTCGGTTTGTTTTATCTCGGTGAGCGCGTCTTTCATCTTGACCGCGCGCACATCCAAACGCTGATGTACCTGAAGCTGTCCGTAGCCGGGCATCTGACGATTTTCCTGACACGCACGCGCGCTCCGTTCTGGTCTATAAGGCCCGCGCGGGTTCTGTGGGGAGCGGTGCTCGGCACGCAAATGCTAGCGACTCTGATTGCAGTTTATGGGCTGTTTATGACACCTCTCGGCTGGGGATGGGCACTGTTCGTTTGGGGATATGCTCTGGCTTGGTTCCTCTTGAATGACCGCGTGAAACTGCTCGCCTATCGGGTTTTTGATCCCACTAAAGCTCCATTGTTGGGCAGAAAGCCAATCGATCTTAAACCGCAGATCGCCAAGCGAGCCTATGAATTGTACGAGCAGCGAGGCCGCCGCGATGGCCAAGCAGATCAAGACTGGCTCGAGGCGGAGCGTGAGATTCGGAAAAATGAGCCCAGTAAATAATCAGACGCGAACAATGCGGCCAGAATGGGCGTCATAGGGTGCAACAGGCGCCGAGAACAAGGCAGCGTGAAAAGGAGTATCACATGAACACGACCAGGAAGAGTGAAAAACAGCACCGGACTATTTTACTGAGCATCGCACGTCGAGCGATGCTGGCGCGGGGATTATTGCCCGACTTTTCTCCCGAAGCGCTCGCCGAACTCGACAGGATTCAGGCTCCTGCTGCTGCGAATGGTGAGGGCATCCGTGATCTCACCCATCTTCTCTGGGCGTCCATCGATAATGACGACTCCCGCGACTTGGATCAGCTGACCGTTGCCGAGGTCATGCCCGGGGACAAGGTCAAGATCCTCGTGGCCGTCGCCGACGTGGATTCGATTGTCAAAAAAGGATCCGCCATTGACGAACACGCCCGCCACAATACGACCTCGGTTTATACTTCGGCCATGATATTCCCAATGCTGCCTGAAAAGCTGTCCACTGACCTCACCTCACTGAACTACAACGCCGATCGCCTAGCCATTGTCATCGAAATGGTGATCGGCAAGTATGGGTCCCTCCAGGGCTCCAATATTTATCGGGCGCGCGTCCGCAATCATGCGAAGCTTGCCTATAACCGTGTGGCTGCCTGGATCGAGGGGGATGGAGCTGTGCCGGGAGCTGTCGCGGCCGTAATTGCGCTTGACGAGAATCTTCGCACTCAGGACATGGCCGCGCAGCGTCTGAGGAAGCTGCGGCATATCCATGGGGCATTGAGTTTGGAAACCATCAAGGCGAAACCGATCTTTGACGGCGACCAAATCCGTAATCTCGAAGTGGAATACACTAACCGCGCCACGGACATTATTGAAGATTTCATGATCGCGGCCAATGGTGTGACCGCCCGGTATCTTGCGGCAAGGAAATTCCCTTCAATCCGGCGAGTCGTCCGCGAGCCTAAACGCTGGGATCGGATTGTCGAGCTTGCCAGGGAACACAAATTTAGACTGCCTGCCGATCCGGATCCAAAAGCGCTGGACAAGTTTCTCCTTAAGGAGAAAGTAGCCGATCCGCTTCGATTCCCTGACCTCTCCCTCACGGTCATCAAACTCTTAGGAGCGGGTGAATACATTGCCGAGCTTCCCGGGGACACGGCCCCAGGACATTTTGGTCTCGCGGTCAGGGACTATGCCCATTCCACCGCTCCGAATCGCCGCTATCCCGATCTGATCACCCAACGCTTGCTGAAGGCTGCCATAGAGGGTGATTCCTGGCCCTATAGTAAAGATGAACTGGATGCTCTGGCAAAACACTGCACCGAAGAAGAGGATGCCGCTGACAAAGTCGAGCGACTCGTCGGCAAATCCGCGGCTGCGCTCCTCCTTGAATCGAGGATCGGCGAACAGTTTGACACCATTGTCACGGGTGCTTCTGATAAAGGTACCTGGGCAAGGTTGTTCACTCTCCCCGTTGAAGGAAGGGTGATGCGAGGGTTCGCCGGCCTGGATGTCGGCGACCGGGTTCGCGTGCAACTGATCTCGATCGATGTCGAACGGGGCTTTATCAATTTTAAGAGAGTGAATCCATCAAAATACTCTCGCCAGGCGTCTTGAGAGAAAAGTGCACGTGAAGGGCGCCTGGCTGACGGTCACTCTTTGAATGCCGAAAGATGTTGGCATAAAAACTGCATAAAAACAGGTGGCTTCTCCCAAGCCCATTGTACTTTCAAAAAAAGAGAGGCGCAGGACAGCGAGAGGCCAAGGAAAAGAAGGAGGATCAAATGATTTGGATAGAGGGAGATCACCAATGAAGAGAATTCTGACGTTATTCGTCTTGATGGTTTTCTTATTGGCGGCCGTCCACTGTGCGTCCTGGAACAAGACCACGAAGGGCGCTGTGATCGGCGGCGCTGGGGGCGCCGTCGTCGGCGGGGTAATCGGCCATGCTGCGGGAAGCACCCTGCTCGGCGCGATCCTCGGGGCGGCTGTCGGCGGAGCGGCCGGCGCCTATATCGGGAATTATATGGACAAACAGGCCGCGGAAATGCAGCGGGATCTTGAAGGAGCCGAAGTCCAGCGCATCGGAGAGGGCATTAAAATCACCTTTGACAGCGGGATTCTTTTTGACATTGACAAATCCGAGCTGCGGCCGGTCAGCCAAACAAACCTGGCCGAGTTGGCCAAAATCCTGAACAAATACCCCGACACCAACATTCTCATCGAAGGGCATACGGACAACACCGGATCGGATGAGCACAACATGACGCTTTCCAAGGACCGCGCTCAGTCTGTGGCTTTATACCTGGCAACACTCGAGGTCAAGTCGGCCAGGTTCTCGACAACCGGCTACGGCGAAGCGCAGCCGATCGCGATGAACGATACGATCGAAGGCCGGCAGAAAAACCGCCGGGTGGATATCGCTGTCATTGCCAACGATAAGCTGAAAAAGGCCGCGCAGGAAAAGACGAAAGGCTGAATGACTTAATCATTCAAAGGAGGACGTATGGATATCTTGTGGACGATTTTGATCGGTTTAGCGGTTGGAGTTATCGCCAAGTTCCTTATGCCGGGAAAAGATCCGGGCGGATTTATCATTACGATTCTTCTCGGTATTGCTGGGTCCTTTGTAGCGACCTACATCGGACAACACCTCGGCTGGTATAGAGAGGGCCAACCTGCCGGGTTCATCGGTGCGATTCTTGGAGCCATCCTGATCCTGATCGTGTATCGATTGATTAGGAAGAAGTAGCCGCTTCTAAGAAGCGATTGAGGGTAGTGCAGCAGGAAATTTACCGTTTAACAGGAAATGTGCTGTTTTATAGGTCAATTTCTTAGCCGGAAAAATGGCTAGTTTCGCCAAACCGGAGGATCAGAATCCCTGGTCACCCAAAATTCTGCCTTTTTCCAGAGAGGAAATTTTTTTACATGATTTTCTTTTTTGTCCGGTGAATTTTCCTTGATACGCCGAGAACGCGGAAAGACTCTGGCATGAAAACTGCATTTATACATTAATAGATATAGCTTCTTCCAAATCCATCGGATCATCCAATGAAGGATGGAACCGGGATGGCGAGAAGCAAGGGAGGCAATAATGGACATCAAGATTATTTTAAGCGGTATTGTCGGATTTCTTGTGATTCAACTCCTCATCCGCGCACTGTTCTTAAGAAAGAGAAGGGGTCTGCCCCTCGAGGAGCTTAAGAAAGCGGAAGTGGCAATATTAGTAGTATTCATCTTATTTTTGGCGCCGATGGCAGTCTATGCCGGAAATGGAGTGGATAATTCTACTCTGGGACCAAATGAAAAACTAAGGGTTCCAGAGGAATTAATATCAAAAAACGGTCAATATGCTTTAAAAATGCAGGAAGATGGCAATCTAGTCTGCTATGATAGTCAAAGAAAAGCATTATGGAGTAGCCGGACAGACGGAAGTGGGGCAATAGAGTGCATCATGCAGAGTGATGGTAATCTGTTGCTCAAGGATAAAAATGGAAGGGTGGTTTGGGCGACAAATACGAATGGCTACAATAACGCAAAATTGGTGATACAGAATGATGGAAATCTCGTCATTTACAACGAAAGAGAATTAGCTGTCTGGGCTAAGGGAAGGATTAAAGACAATTTGTCTAGTGGCGAAAACCTGTTAGCCCATGAGTTTATCAGATCTCAGAATGGAAAATATACTCTAGCTTTGCAGGGAGATGGTAACCTAGTCTGCTATGATGATCAGAGAAAATCATTATGGAATAGCGGTACAGTCGGAAGTGGGGCAATAGAGTGCATTATGCAGAGTGATGGTAATCTGTTGCTCAAGGATAGAAACGGAAGAGTGGTTTGGGCGACAAATACGGATGGTTATTCAAACGCAACATTGTCAATAGAAGATGATGGGAATGTCGTGCTGTACCAGAAAGGAGGAGCAGCTTTCTGGTCCAACGGGAAGATTAATATAGAAAGGATAAAAGACCGTTTATCAAAATACAACGCGAATACCGGCGATAACGAGTTCGACGATAAACTGCGCAACCTCAACGATGTTGCATATGCAGATCTAGATAATTTCATGAATAAATTGAGTGAAACATTCAATGTCTCCACACCGTGGATTGAGAACCTTGTTAAAAAAGAAAATATCCCCCCTGCCGACGTGTACATGATCGCAAGAACTGCATCTGTAATAAACCAGTCCATCGATACCGTTGAGAAAAATTACCGGGCCGATAGGGGTCAAGGCTGGGGCGTTATTGCCAAGCGTCTGGGAATTAAGCCGGGGTCAAAAGAATTCCACGCCCTCAAAAAAGACGATACAGGATTGCTCTCGAAGGAAAAGAGTCAAGGACAGAAGAAAAAAGATAAAGACAAAAGTTAAGCCAGTCCAGGAAAAAACATATCCTGATATATCGCCCTCAATAGCCAAAATTCGTGCTGATGCAAGAACGAAATTCCCATCCTCAGAAGTCGTGACCTTTTCGCAGATTGTTATCCGTGGGAGCATTTGTGTGCCTCGGTCCTTGTCGTGGAACACCACGGCGCGTGCTTGAGCAAATTCTCATGTTCGGGAAGAATATAAATGAGATGGCGGCAGCGGGCTGTTCGGAAAATTGCGCTGAGCCAAGGAGGGAATCCCATTGAGGAAAGGAACATGCGTTTTAGTACTGGCCGGGCTGCTATTCATGCAAAGCTGCGAGACTTTGGATCAACTCACCCGCGCTCTCATGAATCTGCGGCGGAAGGGCTCGAGCTTGTTCAGGGATTCCACTCGAAACGGCTGCCGGCTGAATTGACACTGGACATCCTTGTCCAGAATCCCAACGACGGAACCGGCGGCTCGACCAAGACGGTTTCGACGCTGACCAGCCTGGAATCGCGGCTTCTAATCGATGGGAAGCCCAGCGTCTATGGAAATATCGACACGCCCATTGAAATTCCCGGGACGGGGCAGGCTGCGACAGTTCCGGTCCGGATGTCAATCGACTTGTACGAGTTTTTCGGCCAGCAGGGATATGAGGAAATCATCGGTCTGGCTCTGAACATAGGCGGCAGACGCGGAGATGTGACTCGGATTTCTCTCGACGCACAGCCCAGAGTATCGACACCCTATGGAGAGATCGTTTATCCGGGACGAATTATGATCATCAGTAAAGAGTTCAGATAAACGTACCACATAACAATTTAGTCAAATATTAAACATTAAAGGAGGCTCAAATGTCTATTTCAAGAACAACACAAATCAAATCATCTTCTGTACTTAGTTTTGATGATGCAATGAAAAAGGGGATTGCTCGAGCTCTAAAGACTCTTAAAAATGTTAGAGGAGCGTGGATCGAGAATCAGGAAGTTCTAATCGATGAAAAGGGCAAAATATCCGAGTACCGGGTTCAGATGATGATAACATTTATTCTTGAAGAGTAGCGATGAACTACCATTTTTCATGATCGGAAGGTGGAAAAAATCGCTACCAAGAAGCACCTGGATGGTACTGGAAAGATCCTTTCAGGTTTACTACGGGAGGTAGAAAATGGGCGAGATCATCGACAAGAACAAAGGCAGATAGGTGTTCAATATTGTTTAAAAAAACTGCCGGATCATTTCGGAATCCTCAGCTTCTGGCCGATCTTGATGAGGTCGGGGTTGCTCAGAATATCCCGGTTCGCCTCAAATATCTTCGGGTAGAGGCTCGCCTTCCCGTAGAAGTGCTGGGCCAGGGCGCTGAGGGTATCCCCCGGTTGGACGACGTAGGTCGTTTCTTCTTCCGTTTTCTGCGGCCCCGGGAGCGATACCGACGGCTCGGCCTGACGTTCCAGAACCCGGATCCTGTTCACGGAGTTTTCGGTGTTGACCATCCTGTTGAATTCGGCCATGATCCGGCCTTTGGCGTCCAGGCTGTCGGCCTGTCCCTCCAATGTGACGATTTTTCCCTCTACCGTGGCCCCTAGGTCGTGGATGCCGAGGCCCGACTTGCCGAGAGCGGTCACGGCCTCCTGGACTTTCTCGTCGAAAGACTTTCCGAAAATACCCATTTTTTTCTCCTTATATTTATTATCTCATTAAAACAAGTGAGAATCAAAATTGCTCCATTCCCACGGAGCAGATAGAGCGGGAGAACGATTGGCCCGGGCACAGACCCGCTGTATATTGACAAGTCGAGCCGAGGTGGATCATACTTCCGAAGGGAGGGACATCATGCGCTGGCGAAATCGAAGAGAAAGCTCCAATGTCGAAGACCGCAGAGGATCGAGCGGCAGAAAAATCGCCGTTGGTGGCGGAATCGGGAGCATTGTGGTGATGATCCTCTATCTTCTCCTGGGAGGGGATCTTGGAAATAATGCCCCCGATATCCAGCTTTCTCCCCAAGTAGACATGCCGACGGAGAACCGTCCGCTGTCCGCCGAAGAACAGGACGCGCGGGCGTTCGTCTCTGTCGTCCTTGCCGATACCGAAGACGTCTGGAACGTGCTGTTCGAACGACAAGGGAAATCCTATCTGGAACCCCAGCTGGTTTTGTTCACCGATCTTACGACATCCGGATGCGGCGTCGCCCAATCCGCCTCCGGGCCGTTTTATTGCCCCGAGGACAGAACGATTTATGTAGATCTTGGTTTTTTTGCGGAGATGCAGGAGCGTCTGAAGGCGCCGGGCGATTTCGCCATGGCGTATGTGATCGCCCATGAAGTCGGCCACCATGTGCAAAATCAATTGGGGATCATGGAGCAGGTCATGTCGCTGCGGGAGCGGATGAGCGAGCGCGAATTCAACCAGGTCCAAGTCCGTCTTGAGCTGCAGGCGGATTTCCTGGCGGGAGTGTGGGCCCACCACGCCCAGCGCATGCAGGATATCCTCGAAGAAGGGGATATCGAGGAGGGCATCAATACAGCGGGAGCCGTGGGGGATGACCGGATCCAGCGCATGACCCAGGGATATGTCGTGCCGGACGCCTTCACTCACGGAACGTCGGAACAACGAATCCGTTGGTTCATCAAAGGCTTGAGGAGCGGGGATATCTCCCAGGGCGACACTTTCACGACGAACGACCTGTGATTCCAACTAGACGGCCTTCCGGAACATCGATCCACCTTTCCCTGAAAGAACGGGAAGAGCGCCGGCCCCAGATAGGATAGTCAGGCAGGAGATATCCTATTTAATAGCAATTGTGCTGTTTAAGAGGACGATTTCTTAGCCGCGAAAATAGCCAATTTCGTCTGACCGAAGGCCTTGAATCCCCTTGTCACCCGAAGTCCCGCCCTTTTTACTCAGAGGAATTTTTTTACCTGGTTTTTTTTCGTCGGGTGAATTTTTCCTGACGCGACGAGAACCAGGAATGATATTGGCATGAAAGCTGCATATAGATGGGTAGCTTCTATGCAGTCCATCGTACCGTCCGATAACGGCGGGGAGCAGGACAGTGAGAGGCAAGAGAAAAAAAAGGAGGTTCGCATGATTGAGGCAATTATTATCATCCTGATCGTTCTTTGGGCTCTGGGATTTTTCGCGTTCCACATCGGTGGAGGCCTGATCCACGCTCTTCTGGTCATCGCTGTGATCGTTCTGATCATCCGGCTGGTACAGGGAAAGAAAATTCTTTAGCGGGGAAAGCGGCAAAATGATTTTGACGAAAATCCGGGCCTCAAGAAGGATATGGGGACTCCTCGCAGGCCTGGGGCTGATTTCTCCCTTTCTCTTTTCCGATCAGGTTTTCAAATACCAGAAGGTCAAGCCTGATAAGGGATATTTAATCCAGAAGGTCCCCTTCGAAAAATGGCTGCAGAGAAATTATTGCGGCCCGGCCTGCTTGGCTATGGTCCTCAACTACTGGGATGAAATGCGATCCTTCAACCAGCAGAAAATCGCGGATGAGATCTATGATTCAGAAAACCAGGCGACCTATAACTCTGAGCTGGTCTTGTATCCGCGGATCAAAGGATTTGTGAGCTACTCTTTCCAGGGAAACCTACGGATCTTGAAGGATGTGGTTGGGAAAGACATCCCGGTGATCGTTCTGACTAAACCCATAAAACAGATCGGCAAAGGACACTACCGGGTGGTCATCGGGTTTGATGATGACGAGGACCAGATCATCTTCCACGACCCCTATTTCGGAGACCGGCATGCTATGACGTCCAAGGATTTCATGAAAGTCTGGGAGCTGGGAAAGGGGCGGAACCAGTTCCGGTGGATGATGGCTGTGGTGCCCGATCAAAACCCTTTCCCTTTTCCCGCTCTGCAAAACGACCCTCTAACTTCCATCAATCTGGCCACGGCTTATTACCGGAGGTCGGATTTCATGAAATCGAGGGAGCAGTGGGAAAAAGTCAAGGAATCCCTCAGCGAAGATCCCTATCCCCTGTACAGCCTGGGCATGGTCAGCCTTAGAGAAGGCAAGGCCGAGGAGGCTGAGGCTTTTGCCCTTAAAGCCCTCAGCTTGGACGCAAAAAGCGCCTACGCCCATGACGTCCTGGGGCTGGCCTACGCGAGTCAGGGAAGGCTTGTCCAGGCTTTAGAGTCCCTCGGTCAAGCCCTCAGGCTCGCCTCTGATGAGGAGTTTATTAGGCAACATTATCTTCAAGTCAGGGCCCTCTACATCGAAAGGGCCAGACTTGAAAACATTAAAAAAAAGGAGAATCCTAATGAGAAAACAAGTTAAGATTATCAGTATCCTGGTTATGATCGTATTGCTCTCTTCATTTGCCGCTGCCGTTCAGAATACGGCGGCTCAACAGGAGGGCACGTCAATTCAGCTGGATCTTAGTGGGCAAGACGTGATCACGGCTTCCGATGCCGGGGGAGGCGCTCTCTCCTCAAGAGATCTCCTCATCATCGCCGTCATCGGTATTGCGGTCCTAGTGGTCGCGTTGGTCCTTTAGCTTTAGCCTGTCCGGCGGCGTTTTTCTGTTAGGGCAGGAATTAAAAACCGCCGGAGTCAGAGCAAATTTCAGAAAAAAGAAAGAACGATGCCGAAGATCGTTTTCATCGAGCCGCAGGCTCCGAATCTTCACATCTTTTCCAGGTTCCCTTTACCGCGCCTGGGAGTCCTCATCCTCGGAACGATGATGAAGCAACGGAGCTGGGACGTCGAGGTCTACGTGGAAGATCTTCGCCGGATCGATTTCGACGTGGTCGCCGGGTCCGATCTCGTCGGCATTTCGACGATCACTTCGACGGCGCCTCGGGCCTACGCCATCGCAGATAAGGTTCGAGCCATGAGGATCCCCGTCCTAATGGGCGGTCCTCACGTGACCTTTCTGGCCGATGAAGCTCTGGAGCACGCCGATTTCGTCATCCGGGGCGAAGGCGAACGACCGCTCATGGCCTTCATCGATGCCTGGGAGGGCGATCGCGATCTTACCGAGATTCCCAATCTTTCCTCCCGGGCCGCGAACGGCCGGATCGTTCATAACCCTGTCCTGCCTTTGGAGCACGACTTGGACACGATCCCCTATCCCGACCTCTCTCTCCTCAAGCCCGATCCCCGGCGCCGGAAATTCCCTGCTCCCATTCCGGTCCAGACGTCGCGGGGCTGCCCCTTCGACTGTTCTTTCTGCTCAGTGACCGGCATGTTTGGAAAGAAGTACCGCTTCCGTTCGACGGAGAACGTCATCGAGGAGCTCCGCCGGTACGATCAATCCAAGAGCGCCGTCTTCTTCTACGACGACAATTTCGCCGCCAACCGGGAGCGGGCCAAGGAGCTGCTTCGGGCCATGATTCGGGAGCGGTTCAAGTTTGCCTGGTCGACCCAAGTCCGGGCTGATCTCGCCCGCGACACCGAGCTCGTCAAGCTGATGAGGGAAGCCGGCTGCCACACGGTGTACATCGGCTTCGAGTCGGTCAATCCTCGAAGCCTCGCAAGCATGAAGAAAAAGCAGACCGTAGCCGACCTTGTCCGGGCGGCCAAAGTCTTCCGCAGGCACCGGATCAACATCCACGGCATGTTCGTCCTGGGGTTCGACGATGACGATTGGGCATCTGTCAAAGAGACAGTCAGGTTCGCCAAGAAATCCCGGCTGTCTACGACCCAGTTCCTCATCCTGAC
>Ga0307425_1000689_pt1 | contig 20980 bp, 23 predicted proteins | sample SalMarWE160330MG_FD_202152 | JGI IMG/M metagenome (GOLD analysis project Ga0307425, IMG submission 202152) | Salt marsh sediment microbial communities from the Plum Island Ecosystem LTER, Massachusetts, United States - WE1603-30 | ecosystem: Environmental > Aquatic > Marine > Intertidal zone >...
ATATTTCAGGGTCACCATTCAAAGGGGTGGAAAACGCCCCGGTAGCAATTGCTGTTTTCAGCGATTTCCAATGACCGTACTGCGCGAGGATTGTACCTCTACTCGAGCAGGTGCTTGAGAATAACGCTGGAAAAGTAAAGCTGGTTTTTAAAAACTACCCTCTTAAAAGGCATAAATATGCCATGAAAGCCGCAATAGCAGCCTTTGCGGCGGACAAATATGGCAAGTTCTGGAAGTTCCATGATCAGCTTTTTCTTGAACACGATAAACTGAGTGATCAAAAGATCAGAGAAATTGCTCAACATCTTGGATTTAATAGTGAAGAATTCGAAAAAATGATGAAGAACCCTAAAGTTTTGGCCAAAATACAGCAGGACATCCTGGACGGACGTAAGGCCGGTATTACCGGAACCCCGACGGTATTTGTTAATGGTCGACGTTTGAAGGATTGGAGCCTGAACGGGATTCAGATGTTAATCGACAAGGCGTTGAAAAATATGTAACACTTCCAAAAATTCTATTCAATGGGGCTGCAAATTTTAGCTCCCAGATCAATACTCTGGTCCGACTGGGTTATTAGAACGGTTGATGCGGTTGGCTCGGTATGTAAGACAAGCAGCGATCCGTAAACCACCGGTGTCAAAGGAACATTTTCTTTGCTTTTCTTGCTGAGCCTTCCTTTTGGCTGAAAATATATGCTGTATGACTGGCCGATCTCCACACCGTCTTGATCACCTTTGTCGATGAATGCAACGGTATGATCCCCAATGTATTTCTCACCCTCCTCAAATACAATGATTTTTCCATTCAAACCATCTTTGCTTTGGGTCAAGGCAATTTTCGGTGACCGTTTTTTATAAGGCATTAAAAGATCGTTTACAGCGATGGACCTGAAGGATTTAACAACCCTGGCCACAACAAAACCGGGTTCTTTTTTCGTGACTTCAACAACTCCTGTCAGATAGTGCTGAATCCCGATAAGTTCTTTTGATTTTTCATCCATAATCGGCTTTAGAGTTCTATATACCGTATACTTGGTTCCCGGTTGTAGAGAATGATCAACACTTGGACGGATATAAACCAAATCCCCAACGGTAACCAATCTTGGATCATCTTTAACTTTGAAGATTGTGCCCTGTGGGGTAATGGCTTGTTTTTTGATGAATCCGGTACTGTTAATGGGAGAATAGTAATAATAAAAAGTCTCTTTTGTGGGTTCCTGTTCTTTGGGTTGATTCTCCTCAACGCTTTTTTTAATAAAAGTATCAACACCCTTTATATGAAAAAGTCGAATACGCTCACCCGGATAAATCCAGTGAGGATTGGAGATCTGACTGTTCTCGCCCCACAAATTCGGCCATAGCCATGGATTATCAGAAAATCGAGTCGATAGATCCCAGAGCGTATCCCCTTTTTGAACGGTATAATAAAAACCTGCTTCATGTTCCACAGTTTCCGCAGCTTCCTGTGCAAAAAGATGAGCTGGAAAAATCAGCATTGCAGCTAAAACACAAAAGGCCATCATTACCTGAGATTTTCTCTTATAAACCATGGGCCACTCCGAATTTTTAATATTATTTTTTAGTTAACTTCGGTATTATAACCCGGAAATTAGCAGGTTGTCAAGTTTTTCGATCTTTTTTGAAATAGAGATCATCAACAAAAAACCCCCATGCAAATAACGCATGAGGGTTTTTAAATTAAATATTAACACGGACTGGGATTACATCATTCCGCCCATTCCGCCCATTCCGCCCATTCCGCCACCCATTCCAGCACCGCCTCCGGGCATCATGTCGGCTTTTTCATCGGGCTTCTCTGCGATCATTGCTTCTGTGGTCAACATCAATGAAGCAACGCTTCCTGCGTTCTGAAGGGCGTAACGAACGACTTTGGTGGGATCGATTACGCCGGCTTCAATAAGATCCTCATAGATATTGGTCTCGGCATTAAAACCAAAAGCACCTTCACCTTGTTTAACTTTATCAATGACAACGGAGCCTTCAAAACCGGCGTTGTTGACAATCTGTCGCAACGGTTCTTCGATAGCACGTAATACCACTTTTACACCCAACTTCTGGTCAGCTTTGATTTTGATCTTCTCCAGCGCATCTATACAGCGAACCAGTGCAACACCGCCTCCGGGCACAATCCCTTCTTCAACCGCGGCCCGGGTGGCATTCAATGCGTCTTCAACACGTGCTTTCTTTTCTTTCATCTCTATCTCGGTGGCAGCGCCCACATTAATGACCGCCACACCTCCGATGAGTTTGGCCAATCTTTCCTGTAGCTTTTCACGGTCGTAATCTGATGTTGTCTCATCAATTTGTGCGCGAATCTGCTTTACCCGGCCTTCCAGTGCAGAACGTGAACCAGCACCGTCAACGAGTGTGGTGTTGTCTTTGTCGATGTTGATGCGTTTCGCTTGTCCGAGATCTGAAATCGTCAAGTTCTCTAACTTTATTCCAAGATCTTCGGATACAACCTGGCCGCCGGTCAAAATCGCGACATCCTCAAGCATGGCTTTGCGTCTGTCACCAAAACCCGGAGCCTTGACAGCTGCGACCTGAAGGGTTCCTCTCAGCTTGTTCACAACCAGTGTGGCAAGTGCCTCGCCTTCCACGTCTTCAGCAATGATCACAAGGGGTTTGCCCATCTTTGCGATCTGCTCGAGAATCGGAAGCATGTCTTTCATGTTGCTGATCTTTTTTTCATTAATCAGGATATAAGGATCTTCCAAAGAAACAAGCATTTTATCCGGATCTGTCACAAAATATGGCGAAAGATAGCCGCGATCAAACTGCATGCCTTCGACAACCTCAAGGGACGTCTCCATGGCTTTTGCTTCTTCAACGGTAATGACGCCTTCTTTGCCGACTTTGTTCATGGCTTCGGCAATGATGTTTCCAATGGTTTCGTCGTTGTTGGCAGAAATGGTACCAACCTGGGCAATTTCACGCTGATCTTTCGTGGGTTTGCTGATCTTGTGAAGTTCTTTGACCGCAACCTCAATCGCCTTGTCGATCCCACGTTTGATGGCCATTGGATTGTTGCCGGCTGCAACAAGCTTTTGACCTTCTTCGTATATCGCCCTTGCAAGTACTGTAGCCGTAGTAGTACCGTCACCAGCCATATCGCTGGTTTTGCTGGCAACCTCTTTCACCATCTGAGCTCCCATATTTTCAAACTTGTCCTCGAGCTCGATTTCTTTGGCTACGGTTACGCCGTCTTTTGTAATCGTGGGAGCCCCCCAGGATTTCTCTATAATAACGTTTCTTCCTTTAGGGCCTAGTGTTACGACGACCGAATCTGCAAGTTTTTTCACCCCGTTAAGCATGGCTTCACGGGCTTTCACATTGTATTTTATTTCCTTAGCCATCTTGGTCTTTCCTCCGTTTCGTATGTTGATTATTCGATTACGCAGAGAACTTCTTGTTCGCTCATGATCAAGTATTCTTCACCCTCAACTTTTATCTCTTGACCACCATATTTCCCGAACAAAATCCGATCACCTTTTTTGACTTCAAGGGGGACACGTTTACCGTCGTTATTCAGCGCGCCCTTTCCAACCGCAACAATTTTTCCTTCTGCCGGTTTTTCTTTGGCTGTGTCCGGAATGATAATTCCACCCTTGGTCTTGGTCTCTTCCTCAACACGTTTTACCAAAATCCGATCATTTAACGGTCTGAGTTTCATTTTTCAATTTCTCCTTTTCTTTTTTTTCAAATTATTACGAATATAATCCTTCGTAACTAAGATTAGTCGAGAATTATATTCTAGTGTTTATCGGCAGGTTTTTTTGACTTTTTGGGTTTTTTGCTTGGGCTTTCTAAGCTTTGATTTGTCTCTTGCTTTCCTTTATTCGAAGGTGTTGCCGGACTACATGACTTATTTGCATAGTCTGTTATATACCAACCCGTTCCCTTAAGGTGAAAACTGCTGTGAGAAATAAGTTTATGGAGTTTTCCGGAACAGTGCTTGCATTTGGCCTGTGGTTTATCGGAAAATTTCTGAATCACTTCATCTATTCTGCCACATTTCGAACATTCATATTCATATATGGGCATCTTTTAAAACCTCCTGCTGAACAATAACTATTTCCCCTAGAGTAAAATTTATTTTTATAAACTTAATTCGTAAAATCACGCTTAATATATGCAATTTTTTAACATTGTCAAGGTATACCCGACACTTTTTTTGAATTAAAATTTTCTCAAATCATCAATGAGTTTGCGCCATTTTTCATAAAACTTCAATACTTTTTCCATGCCAAAAACATTTACCGATTTGAGTATGTCATGTGTGGTGTTATGAACATAAGCCTCTTCTGTCATCATTTCTTCATGAGACGCCTCAAAATTTCGAAGAAATTTGCTGAACCTCAGAATGTGAATGATTTCGTGAGCGACGATATAGAGGGTAAATGGAAAAAGTTCTATACCAGGCGAATTTTTTATGGCTGAAAGGATCGCATGATCTTGAAGACAGATTTTATAAAAATCATATGTTGACGAACCCAAGGATGAATTTTTTCGCCTGCCCTTATACCGGATAACTTGAGCAAACGGGCCGTGAACGATCTCTTCAGGAGAAAGATCGACCAGCGTTTTGATATCATATGCGCATGTCGCGGACCATTGACTGGCCGACATTTTATAAAAGCTGCTGACAAGTTCCTCAGCCATTGCCACACAGTTATTAATGATGTTGATCTGATCTGTATTAAATTTGTTCAGTTTCTCCATAAGAATCATTATTCATCAAAAAAAATGTGGACATCGTGTTATTTATACTGTATCTATCATTTTTTATGAATAAAGAAAATACCGATTGGAGGTGATCTGTTGGGCAGTGTTGTAAAAAAAAGAAGAAAAAAAATGAGAAAACATAAGCATAGAAAGCTGTTGGCGCGTACACGCCATCAAAGAAGAAAGGGTAAATAAACTTTACCTATAAGCTTCTTTGCCTCTGAAAAAAGCACCTGTTGATGAATGCAAACGATCTCAAAGATTCCGGTGCTTTTTCTTTTTCTGTATTATCGATTACCGGAATACCCTTTTAAGTATTTAAAAAATTCCGAGTCTGTTGAAAGCACGAGGGAACTGTCTTTACCAAGGGCATCGCTGTATATTTCAAGTGTTTTAGCGAATGAATAAAAATCAGGGTCGACGCCATAGGCTTTAGCGTATAGCTTCGTTGATTCGGCATCGGCCTTGCCTTTAATTTCTTGGGCTGTTCTATAAGCTTCTGAGGTAATTTTCTTTAAATCTCTTTCCTTTTCACCCAGTATCTTTCGGGCTTCACCCTTGCCTTCTGATCTGAATTTTTCGGCAATCTGCTTGCGTTCCGCAATCATTCGGCCATACACCGATTGTCTAACCTGTTCCACATAGTTTATCCGTTTGATCTTCACATCAACCAGCTCAATGCCAAACTTGGCCAGCTTCGGCTGGGCCTGCTCCAGTATTTGCTGGGTAATCTTCTCTCTGCCGGTTGTAATCTTGTAGGATGGTCTTTCTTTTATGTCTTCGAGCCCTATTTCATAGGTATCCAGTACTCGGTTGCTCTTACGGACTGTTTCGATGAGCTTGTTTTCAGTGATAAGGTTTCGCACCGCAGGGTCAATGATATCGTCAAGCCTTCCCTGAGCACTTGTGGTGTTGTTGACCGTCTGAAAAAATTTTATTGGATCAATAATTCTCCATCTGGCAAACGTGTCCACCCAGATATAGGTTTTATCCACCGTCGGAATCTGGCCGGGATCACCATCCCATTCCAAAAGATTTTTAGGAAAATAAGTGGCGTTCTGAATAATGGGAATCTTAAAATATAAACCGGATTCCTTTTTCGGCTGTCCAACGACTTTTCCGAATTGAGTGACCACCACCTGCTCTGTTTCATCCACCACATATGCAGCGGTAAAAACGAATAGAATGGCAACAACCGCAACAACGAGTATAACGAGTTTAGATTTCATTATTTTTCACCCTTTTGTTTCCCAAGATTAAGTAAGGGGAGAAAATTCTTCTGATCTGAATCAATGATATATTTATCTCCGAGATTGGGGAGAAGTCCTTTCAGGGTTTCAAGATAGAGTCTCCTTTTGGTGACATCTTTGGCCTTTGCATATTCCGTATAAAGCGCTTTAAATCTGGCAGCATCACCTTTGGCCCGGTTGACTCGATCCAGCGCGTATCCTTCGGCAGCTTTAATAGTTCTTTCAGCTTCACCTCTGGCTGTAGGAATCGCTTTGTTATAATCCTCTTTGGCCTGATAGATCATTTTTTCTTTTTCCTGGGTGGCCTGGTTGACTTCGTTAAATGACGGTTGTACTGGATCGGGAACATTGGTCTTTTTCATTTCAATGGTTACAATATTAATCCCTGAGTCAGCGTTATCCATCTCCGCCTGCAAGACTTCCCTCGCTTCGATGGCGATCTCCTCTCGCTTGCTGATCACTTCGTTGATGCTCCTGTCACCCACGACAAGCCGCATGGCCGCTTCTGACATATCGATAAGGAGTTTTCGTATATCATGGACCTTAAACAAGAAATTGTACGGATCTTTTATCCGGTATTGTACAATCCATGGAACCAGGGCCACATTTAAATCTCCGGTCAACATAAGGGAAACATTTGTGCTTTCACCGCCGCCAAAGGACCGTCTACGGGCATCTTCTACCCGAAGAGAACGAAAGCCAAATTCCTCTTTATAGACCCGACGAACTTTGACTTTTGTCACCTTTTCAATCCCTGCCGGCAGCTTGAAATTAAGGCCGGGTTGAGTGATGCGCACATATTTCCCGAACCGCTGGACAACGCCGACTTCGTCCACTGCAACGGTATAAAACATGGACGAACCAGAAAAAATAAGAATGAAAAGAAGAATTAAAAGAGGACCGCCGGGCAGTTTAAACTTTTTAAATTTTTCGACCAGATCATCCATTTTAGGAGGAACTATTCCTCCTTCCTTTCCATCTTGCTGTTTTTTAAGTTTTTCCCAATCCCAATTCATAGATTTCTTTCCTGTTAATTTAGTTTTAAATACTTAAATCTTTTACCATTATAGTTACCAATCCTTTCAAGTCAAGTAAAAAGCAATCGATATGGGAATTGCCACTTTTAAATGCCAATCATTGATGGATGTGTAAAAATTTTATTTCGATTTCGCCGAATTGATTCTTGACAACCCGACACATCACTTTATAGTTCCTTATATTATGGTAAAACACAAAAAAAATAGCGATCTTGTGCACATTGGGGACATTATAAACGGTGTTTTAAAAACGTGTCGCCGTGATTGTGATGAAGAACTATCGCAAGTTTGGAGTCTATGGGAAAGCGCTGTGGGAGATGTTATCGCAAAAAATACCAGGCCGGAGGCTTTCAAGGGGAAACTACTCCTGGTCCTTGTCAACAGTTCCCCATGGATGCACCAGCTCCAATTTTTGAAAAAGGATATCATAAACAACGTCAACCAGGCATTGGGGAAAGAATTGGTACAAGATATAAAATTCAAAATCGGCCCGGTATAGTTCGATGAAGTCACTGACCACAGATTCTTTCTTTAACGGCTGCATACAGGTTATGCAGAATCGGTCCGGCTATCGTTTTTCCATAGATGCTGTTTTGCTGGCCTGGCATGCCGATCCGGGCCCAAATGATACCATCCTCGATTTGGGTACAGGTTGCGGCATTATTCCCATGATACTGGCGTATCGACATCCGGAAGTCAAGATTTACGGTATCGAGATACAGACAGAACTTGCTGATATTGCGAACCTCAATATTATAGAAAATGGTATGGAAGATCAAATTGCCATCTTTTGCAGGGATATGAAAACACTAAAACATGAGGATACTTCCGGGCCCGTGGATCTGGCCATCAGTAACCCGCCTTTCAGAAAGTCAAGATCCGGAAGGATCAACCCGAATCAGCAGCGCGCAATTGCACGGCATGAAATTAAAACGACGCTTTACGATGTCGTTGAAACGGCACGCAGGATGTTAAAAACTTCCGGAAGGTTTGTCATGATCTACCCTGCCGGACGTATAACGGATATTCTTACCCAAATGCGCGCTTCCGGAATAGAACCAAAGTCGATTCGAATGGTACATTCAGGAAAGAACACAGAAGCAAAAATGATTCTCGTTGAAGGGAAAAAGGGGGGGCGTTCAGGTCTGAAAATCGACTCACCTCTTTTCATTTACCGGGAAAACGGTTCATATTCTGATGAGATTGAAAAAATATTTAATCCCTGATCCGAATTGGAATTTCGAATCTCTCGCTGCAAAAGTCATTAAATTCAATACTAAGAAAAACACAACCGCATTGAGAACTCTCCGGGGCATTAATCCAGCTTATTCATCACCTGACCATCAATAACTTTTGGAAAAAAATAGGTTGCCTTTCGAGGCATAATCATACCGGCGTTGGCAATATCGCGCACGTGCTGAATTCCTGTTGGATTGAGTATAAAAGCAATGTCATGTTTTCCGGCAGACACTGCATCTATGGCCTCTTTGGCAATGCTCGAATAGGCAATCAATTGCTCATTGTCAAGTCTGGCTTGATCAAAGCCCAGCAGTTCCATAAAAATAAGACGGGTCAATACCGTTACATCAATATTTCTAAGTACCTCCGGCAATTCCCCACCGAACATATTTTCCATAACACCGGGTTTGAGGGTTAACAGGTGAAGTTCCGGACGATCTTTCATGCAAACGCCGATACAATGATTTGAAGCATTCGATTTTAGTATCGAGATAAATCGGGATAAATTCTCTTTGTGCTGGTCATCATCGTAAGGAAGCGACGTGATATCAAAATAATCTTTCGCTTTATGGATCAGCGATTCTCTCAATTCGACCGGAACTTCGTTTAACATACGATGTGCGGGAAGAATAATGAGTCCTGGATCTTCCATGCTGCAAAGGTACATCATGACATAATTTGCCGGATGTTTGCCGTTGAAATTAGACGTACGGGCTGACAACCAATCTCTGTAATTAAGCGCTGTTTCGTAGCGATGGTGGCCATCAGCAATAAAAATCTTCTTATCCTTCATGACATCGGAAATATAGTGTTGAACCGAATGATCGGCGATTCGCCATAGGCTGTGCGTTTGTTCGGTTTTATCCGTAAAAACAATATCCGCTGATTTGTCTAAGATTGCTTGTTTTAGTTTATTATAAACGCGGTTTTCTTCATCGGAAAACAAAGAAAATATCGGGCTGTAATTGGCGTGACATGCTTTCATCAGCTCGAGCCGCTCCGATTTTACTTTGGAAAAGGTTTTTTCATGAGGTAAAATAATACCCCTTTCAAATGGCTCAAGGCGAATCAGGGCAATCAGACCATAACGTGTCACCCGATTCCCTTCAAAAAGAAATTCCATCGACGTCAGATAAAATGCCGGTTTTTCGTCTAACAAAATGATGTCATCTGAAAACCATCTGTTCACATATTCTGCCGCTCTAGTATAACGGTTGTCTGTAGATGTATCATTTTCGGTAATTTTACCCAAAGTCAACCTGATGATGTTCTGGGGATGGCGTTTATGAAATTGAACCTGCTCTTGTTCTGAGATAATGTCAAAAGGAGGGGCAACAACATCTGCCATATTTTGGATCTTACGAGTATTATAGAGGATTCCTTTGAAAGGGATGACTTCAGCCATGTTTAACAATTCCTTTTCGATACATTATTTTTACCTTTTCAAACAAAGAGGAATTGATACTATAAAGGATTTCGTTATTCAAGGAATAAAATAAGATTATTGACACGCTCTATTAAAAAAGTATATTGAACCTACCTGTATTTCATAATTTAAAGATGCTGGAGAGGTGGCCGAGCGGCTTAAGGCCCCGCTCTCGAAAAGCGGTATCCTGTCAAAAACGGGATCGTGGGTTCGAATCCCACCCTCTCCGCCATAGTGCAGCACTTTAAAGAATTGATATCACCCCAATTTGCGGAGAGATGTCCGAGCTGGCCGAAGGAGCACGACTGGAAATCGTGTGTGCTGTCAAAAGCGGCACCGAGGGTTCGAATCCCTCTCTCTCCGCCATATAAATATTAGTTTTTAAACCAAATATTCCGGGTTAATCACAGCACCCAAATTGGGAAAATTTCTATATGTCTTATCTTGTACTCGCGCGTAAATACCGCCCCCAAACATTTGATGAGGTCGTAAAACAAGATCATATCACACGCACGTTAACCAACGCTATTTCAGCGGGTCGTGTCGCCCATGCCATCCTATTCTCAGGACCGAGAGGAACAGGGAAAACCACGGTTGCGCGAGTATTGGCCAAGTCCATGAATTGTAAAAATGGCCCTGCACCGGTACCATGCAATGACTGCAGGTCCTGCAGAGAGATCACCGCAGGGAATGCTGCAGATGTGTTCGAAATTGACGGCGCTTCAAACAACAGTGTCGATCAAATCAGGGATCTTCGTGAAAATGTCAAGTACATGCCCGCCCACAGTCTTTATAAGATATATATTATTGACGAAGTTCACATGCTCAGCATCGCCGCCTTTAATGCGCTTTTAAAGACATTGGAGGAGCCGCCACCCCATATCATGTTTATCTTTGCAACCACAGAACCTCGGAAGATTCCCATAACCATACTTTCAAGGTGCCAGCGACACGATTTCAGACGTATTGATGTTGAATCAATTTCCAAACATATGAAAAAGATTTGCGTCAAAGAAGACGTCGACATCGACGTTGAAAGTTTAGGGTTAATCGCACGTGAAGCAAAAGGAAGCATGAGAGACGGTCTGAGCCTTCTGGATCAGGTTATGTCCTGCACACAAGGTGCCATTGATCATGACCAGGTTCTGGATATACTGGGCGTCATCGATCGAGATATTATTTTTAAAATATCAAACGCTGTCATACAGAAAGATATCACTAAGATTCTCGATATTCTTGACGAGGTGTATAGCGCAGGCCATGATATAAAGAAACTGTACACCGATTTGATTGAACATTTCAGAAATTTACTCATTGTCAAGATGGGGGAAAATACCCGCAAGCTTGTAGATATCCCTGCGTTTGAAATAGACTTGATGCTTGATCAGACAAAGAACGTCCCAAAAACATTTTTAAATCAGCTTTTTGTTTTACTCTTCAAAGAAGAACCGATGATAGGATATTCTTCACAACCAAAGCTTGCAATTGAGATGGTTTTTATCAGAATGTTTCAGATAAAACCTGCCCTGCCCATTGATGTTCTGATCGAAAAGCTCGATCATCTTAAAAAAGATTTCGATGAATCTCTGGAAACTTTTCTAGGTACTGCCGACAGATCCTCTCAAGCAACCTTTGGCCAGGTAACAGGAACAGCAGAATCCACAGAGACGTTTACCCAATGTCATATAACACCGGTAGATCATAAAGAGAACTTGGAGAATAAATGGAAAAAACTGTTATCAATGTTTTTAGAAAAACACCCATCTCTTGCAAGCAACCTGAAAAATTCCAAAATAAAAGGATTGACTGACAATCAACTGGAAATCGAAGTCAATGGAAACGATTTTAATTTCAATATGGTCAAAAAAGAAAAAAATATCGGCATTATTAAGAAAGTGTGCCGAGACTTTTTCGGAAAAGAGATAGACGTAATGATACGCACAAAAAAAATAACAGAAAATAAACATCATCAAAAAAATAATCGGAAGGTCCGTCTAAAACAGGAAGCTTTAAGCCACCCTCTGGTTACCGATGCGTTGGAGATTTTTAACGGTAAAGTTGTTGATGTTAAGATTTTATAGGAGGTATTTCAATGAAAGGCTTGGGAAAAATGATGAAGCAGGCACAGCAGCTTCAGGCTAAGATGGTAAAATTACAGGAAGAGCTGGCTGAAAAGACAGTTGAGACAAGCTCTGGCGGTGGAATGGTAAAGGTTGTGGCCAACGGCAAACAACAGCTGGTATCCATTCAAATAGAACAAGAAGTTGTGGACCCGGATGATGTGGAAATGCTTCAGGACTTGATATTGGCCGCCGTAAACGATGCGTTAACCAAGGCACAGGATATGGTCTCCGGAGAGATGAGCAAGCTTACCGGAGGTATGAATATACCAGGACTTATGTAGTTATTTAGTTTTTTTAATTATCTGTTCACTATTTACTATTCACTATTTACTAATAATATGAGTCATTACCCAACATCTGTTTTGAAATTGATCAATAATCTTTCAAGACTACCGGGGATCGGGGAAAAGACCGCTGAGCGACTTGCGATGTACATTCTTCGTGCGCCTCGCAGCGAGGCTGAGCAGCTTTCGAACAGTATTATCGAGGTTAAGGAGAAGATAAAACACTGTTCCATGTGTTTCGCACTCAGTGACACACCTATCTGTAATATTTGCAGTAACCCCTCAAGAACAGCTTCAATGTTGTGCGTTGTCGAGCAACCGGCCGATATGGTGGCAATAGAAAAATCCGGTTCCTTCAACGGACTTTACCATATCTTAGAAGGCGCGCTCTCCCCAATGGACGGTATTGGGCCCGATAACATCAGGATTAAAGAACTTCTCACAAGGATTTCCCAAGGAAAGATCAAAGAAGTCGTTCTTGCCACAAGCACAAATATTGAAGGGGAAACCACAGCCGCTTACATTGCAGAACAACTGGAAAATCATGCGGTCAAAACAACGCGAATTGCATCGGGGGTTCCCATTGGCGGTGACCTGAAATATGTTGACCAGGTTACCTTGAAAAAAGCAATGGAGACTCGACATGACATATAATCATTTAAAATCAAAAGATATTTTTAAATGTCAGAAATGTGGTGATTGCTGTAAAGGATATGGAGGGACTTTTGTCACCGAAAAAGAAATTGAAACGATAGCCGCTTACATTCATACGGATCCCGACTCATTTGTCGAGAATTACTGTCAGGTTTCAGGGGGAAAGAAAATTCTTGCACAGGTCGGGGATATGTACTGCATATTCTGGGACGGGCTGTGCACCATTCATCCGGTTAAACCCCGCATGTGTAAAATATGGCCTTTTATAGAAAGTATACTTGTTGATATCAGCAACTGGCACAACATGGCTTCGCTATGTCCGGGTATTCGAACGGATGTGCCCAACAGAATAATTAAAAAATGTGTGACTAAAGAACTTTCAAAAAATTTATGATAACTTCCAGTCTTTTATATCTGATAATTGATAAATATTTTGTTCCTTCCCGTCAGAAATTATTTTGCGAAGAATATTCCTTTCTTCAAGGTCTTTCATGCCTTCAATTAACAGCGCTTCAGTACCGTTCCACATGCCGGATAGATTCTTCGTAGAGATTGCCGTGTTATTGTCCGAGAGGTTACAGCATATCAGGTATACTGAAACCGTCTCCACCGATAGGTCCAAATTGAAAATTTCCTGGTTCATGGCCGGGGTCTGGTTTTGCGAATCCATAAGGGCTCCTTATTTAGTCTCGGTCATGGCTTTAAATATTTAATGTCAATCGTTTTTTGTGCTCTAACAAAGACAAAATCAAAATTACACGATGAGCAAATTTGTACACGTCAGATAATATAAGTGTATCTCATCAAAAATCAATAAAAAGGATGATATGATAGGTGTATTCGATTCAGGAATCGGTGGGCTTACCGTTGTCAGATCTCTGATGGAGCGGCTTCCCGGCTATGACATTGTCTATTTTGGTGATACGGCGCGCACACCATACGGAACCAAAAGCGCCGAAACCATTATAAGTTATTCTCTTGAAAACATTGAGTTTCTTTTAAAACACGGCGCAAAAATTGTTGTCATGGCTTGTAACACCGCTTCAAGTGTCGCTTCTCATCGTGTGGCTGAAACTTTCGATATTCCAATATTCGAAGTGGTAACGCCGGCAGCGGAACAAGCAGTTAACCGTTCTGGAAACTTGACCGTTGGGATCATCGGAACACGAGCGACGATAAAAAGCGGCATTTACGAAAAAAAAATAAAGGCAATAAAACCGGCGGCAAAAGTCTATTCCGTTGCCTGTCCCCTTCTGGTTCCTTTGGTGGAAGAAGGATGGTTGAAGAAACCCGAAACCATGATGATCATTAAAAAATATCTGTATCCTTTAAAAGTTAGACAGATAGATACGTTGATTCTGGGATGCACCCATTATCCGTTATTAAAAGATAAAATCCAAAGAAAAATCGGAAAAAAAGTAATCATCATTGACTCTTCGATTGCCGTTGCGGAAAAGGTTAAATCTTTTTTAGATACACAACCGGAAGTTGACCATTTGTTGGGAAAGAAAGATGCGTTTAGGCTTTTTGTTTCAGATATCACCGAGCAGTTTGAAAAGACAGCAAGAATCACGCTTAAACGTAAAGTGTTTCTTGAACATATAAAACTGTAAAATACTCAATAATTAAGCTGCTTCACCAAATATGAATCTTTGTTCTCAAAAAGCTCCATGAAAATACTGCCGCTGTTTTCTTCCCAAACCCCTTTTTCGGATTGGTAACGGGTGAAAAACCGACCCCGAATCATCAAGCTGTTGCTGGCGGTCTGTTTGGAAAAAGAAAGAAGTTCAATCCGGTAGGTAAGAGATTCCATGCCCTCCATATTTTTGCGGTAGTTCGGTAACAGTTCATGAAAAGGCGTGTTGTTTTCAGTGGCATCCGAAGTAAAAAACGATATAAATTTGTCGAGATCTTTATTTGAATAGGCTTTGCAATATTCGTCTAAAAAGGATTTCAATCGACTCAACTCGTTTTTTTGTTGATTAATATTTTCTTCAGACGCTCTTTTTTCCATTTCCTTTTCCGATTCGGTCAAGGAGGATTTTACCTCCGTTTCAGCCACTTTCTCCATCCCGGGTTCAGGCACGGCAGCCGTCAACGTATCTTCAGCAGCGGCATCAGGCATCGTTTTTTCTTTCACTCTTTCCGAATTAACCTCTTTTTTAACGGTATCTTTTGGGGTCTCTTTGACTTCAGTATCAGGCGTTTTCTCTTTCACAGGTTCAGGTACTGCGGCCGCCAACGTGTTTTCACCCTCAACAGCGGGCGCTGCTTTTTCCAACAAATCCTCTCCGACAACCTCTTTTTGGACGGTATCTTTTGGCGCCTCTTCAACTTTGAAGCTGCCGGGCTTTTCCTTTTCCGGCAATAGAGGTGCATCGCCCGTAACCGGTGCTATCTCTGCTGTCTGGGTTGAGTCAGGTGGAAATTTAGTTGATCTTGTTTTCAAACTGGTCTGTTGAGTATCAGAAGAGGATTGTGCCAATTTTTGTGTTTTCTGAACCTCTGCCTGCGTCTTGGCAACTTGATCCATTGGCACAGGTGCCTGAGGTACGAGAATTTTTTCCGAATGGATCGGTTTCTTCTGAACCTGTTTTATAATTTTTGATTCCTTTTGACCGGCTTGATAGTAAAAATAACTGCCGATAAGGATGACCAATGCTAACCCGGTAACGAATAAAGAAATTACTTTGACAGGATGTTGTGCTGTTTTCTTTCCAGCCTTAGCCGTTATCGCCATAACCGGTTCAGTGGGTATCTTTGCTTTCTCTTCGAATGAAATGCCGGGTTCTGCTGAAAGTTCTATAAAAACACCCGATTTTATGACTTTGATTTTATTAATATATTCACGCAACATTTCAATCTCGTTAATGATGCGTGTTTGTTTCGTAAAACTCAGCTCTTCTTTGCGCTTTTCAAGCTTTTTAAGCTCCTTTAAGCCGTATTCTATCCCTTGTATAAGCTGATCATTTTCGTCCAGATTCGCATCGGCAATACCGATCAAGTCAATAATCTGTTCCTTGGAGTAACCCAGGAGCACAAAATGAAATACAAATTTCAACCGTTCACGGTCATACCTGTTGTATGCACGTCGTTTCAGTTTGGAAACCCTGGGAGGTATAAGCCCATTTTCCTCACAAAAACGGATATGACCCTTTTTGACGTCCAACTCTTTAGCAAGATCAGAGATGGTAAAATAGCTGTCGGATTGATCCATTCGTGTCACCCATATTCCAAATACCCTATTTAAACATTCGATAACTTTATAAAATTATAGAACAAATATGTGTTTTTGTCAAAATAAAACAGGCTGAATACCTGGTCAAACGCATCTGATTACGATACAGCGAAGCGACGGCGTGTTTCTCTTTAAATGGGTATCAGATTTTTCTCAGGCTACAGCCTTTCCATCAAATCGAGCAGCAACCGAACACCAAATCCTGTACCGCCCACCCCGCAATATGAGGATTCTTTTTTTACATATGCAGGTCCTGCAATATCAATATGCGCCCAGGAAGTATCTTTTACAAATTCCGAAAGGAACAATGCAGCGGTAATCGCTCCGCCATAACGCGTGCTGCCGACATTATTCAGATCCGCAAAATCGCTTTTTATCAGTTCTTTATAATCCTCAGGCATTGGCATTCGCCAGCATCTCTCATGGGTTTTTTGACCGGACAAAATAATATTTTCCGCCAGTTTGTCATCAAAAGAGAAGATACCGGCGATCTTTTCACCCAAAGCCACCACACAGGCTCCGGTCAGGGTTGCCAGATCAATCAAGGTTTGGGGTTTATATGTCTTTATGGCATAAGAGATGGCGTCGATCAATATTAACCTGCCCTCGGCATCTGTATTGCCGATTTCCACAGTTTTACCGGCAAAACTTTTTATAATGTCTCCCGGTCGGGAGGCAGTACCGGAAGGCATATTTTCAACGATAGGAATTACTCCGACAAGTTTAAGTCTTAATTTAAGCCTCGCCGCGGTAATCAGCGTTGCTGCCACGGCAGCGGCGCCGGACATATCCATCTTCATATCCGCAAGAGATGCTGTAGGTTTCAGGTTTATGCCGCCGGAATCAAACGTTACCCCTTTCCCAACAAAGGCAATTGTATTTTTTGATTTTGCCGGACTGTGCTCTAAAATCACCATTCTGGGTTTGTTCATGCTGCCGGCTGCAACCGCCAGCATGGCTCCGAAATTCTTTTGTTTCAGTTCTTTCTCACCCAAAACAATGACCTTGAGATTCTCTTTTTTTGCAAGTTGTACAATAGATTGTGCAAAAAGGTCCGGTTTCTTGTCATTGGATGGCATACTGACCCATTCTCTCGCAAGAATGGTTCCCTGGCAAACCGTTGAAATTCGTAATGGCAACTTTCGATATTTTTTTGCATCATGAGATGTTACAAGAAAATCGATCCGCTTGAGCGGCTGAATTTTTTTTTCTTTTTTGTATTTGTCAAAAAGATGATTCCCGAGAGAGGTGCCTTCCATCATTGCTTCGAGAATATTCTGCATATCCATTTTGATTTTTTCAGCCAAAGGCACAGCGATTAAAACCTGAGTATATTGTTTTTTAATCACACCTTTTACAGCCTTGCCGGTCATGGTTCGCAATGATTCCATATCAACTTTTTCAAGTTTACCGAGTCCTAAAAATATAATGATTTGTGCTTTTACCTCGGATGGGTTGTATAAAACAACTTCATCGTCTTTATCGCCTTTAAACGCTTTAACCTTCTTCGCATTCCTGATAAGAGAAAGGATCGTTTTATCTTCGTGAATATTTTTGTCTTCGCAAACGGGAATAACTAAGGATTCTATCTTTCCTTTCTTGAGATCGGCAGATTTTAAATGTATCATGTATTTCTCCTTTCCTTCGTAAATGCGGATCCTTTTCCGTTCAAGTTCTGATATTATATACAAAAATTATGCTGTCAATGAGAATATCTGTTTATCCGGACATCTCAAATAACAATGGGGTTATTCAGTGACACCTCCAGGGCAAACGCTTTTGAATCCCCATATGGGTAGAACGCTCCACGAAATCAAATGGGCTTGCATGATGACGCCTTTTGATTCGCTTGACAATATGAAGGGTTATCTGTATTTATCATTTAAATAAAATCGTGCTATGATTTTATGGAGTTTCCGCAGGTATGCCCTCGGATTCTTATCTTTTAACAAATGGAGGCAAGTTATGGCAGGTATCAATAAAGTTATCCTGGTTGGCCGTTTGGGGAGTGATCCTGAAGTTCGGTATACACCAGACGGCACAGCGGTTGCTAATTTCAGCATCGCTACGTCCGATGAATGGACCGATAAAGCAACGGGGGAACGAAAAGAGAGAACCGAATGGCACCGTGTCGTTGCCTGGCGAAAACTCGGTGAAATTTGCGGCGAATATCTCTCAAAAGGGCGGCAGGTTTATGTAGAAGGCAAGCTTCAGACGAGATCATGGGAAAAAGACGGCGTTACTCGATACAGTACTGAGATTGTTGCATCTGACGTTCAGTTTTTAGGGGGCCGAAACACCGCTGACACATACAAATCGTCTGAACCTGCTCCATCTCAAGGATATGAGGGACCTAGGCTCGAAGACAAACACGATGATGACATTCCTTTTTAAGCTTCCTTGAAATCATGACGATTCAGATAGTGATTTTTATCATAGGAATCACTTTGTATTTCAGTGCCGTCCGATAATGCTCCATCGAAATAGGTTATCTTCCCACCGGTCGAAGATGCCGCTTTGTCGCAGATCCCGTTTGCGGAACGGTGAGACGGATGAGAACAATTTTATTTCGGTCCGCCACTTTTGAGGCTTTTAGGCAGCAATCGGATGCGAAACTTGAGTTCCAATCATTACCGGTCCGGTGATTCAAAAGAAATTATTTTAAGACTCTTTCTTTTCCTCAAGTTTGTCAGGCTCTTTCTTCTCAGACTCCGTGGTAGCACCTTTGAAGTTTCTTATGGCTTTGCCCATTCCCGCCCCTATTTCCGGAAGTTTGCCGGCACCAAAAATGATAAGGATAATTACAAGTATAATAATAAGTTCCGGCATTCCAATTCCAAACATATATTCCTCCTATTTGTTAGGCCCGGTGTCTTTAAGTTCATCCAAAAGCTGTCTAAATTCTTTTGACTTTAAATAACTGTTGATGACACCCTGATAATCGATCCATTTTTTCCACAATTCAATCCATATTTCATTGTGCCAGTAATATTCCGAATCACCCCTTCCTTTAAGTCGTTCAATGTAATCGGTATATTCCTCGGCACAGCTCTCACAAAAACGGTAGGGAATCATAGGGGTGCTGATGGCTCTTTGTTGACGTTGTTCATCCGGCTGGATCTGAGTGCCGCACTTTTCACACTTAAAAGCACACTGCATACATTGAAATACTTTCTGGACAGCCAGAATTTTTCGCTTTTTTATGATTTCAGCTTTTTTTTCTTCTGTATGCTTAAGTTTTTTATCAAGCTGGATGATATTTGCCACGATTTAAAACTCCCTCTTACCCCATTTTTTGCCCATCCTCATAAGAAAACGGTGCAAAATTTAATTTATAATAACATCTGTATATATGCGTGTCAATTCAATACGGATGATGAATCAGGCACTATTTAAAAATTCATTTTGTGGTCCTTGAAATGTGAGGCGTACCGTGTTAGAAAAAGTGATGCCTCGAATTTCAAACCTTTAAATTGAATCACCAGACCGGAAAAATTTTTAAAGAAAAGAAAGGAGCCGGATTCATGACTAAAAAATCCCTGGCCAATGGTCTTCCGGTTTTGATCGGGAGCTTTCCTTTACATGATCATACTGAAGCTGTTGAACTGGTCTTCAAGTACACGCCCGAAGTTCCGCTATGGATTCAACTTCCCGCATATAGGGAAGAAGGAATGATCGCTCAATTTCAGCCGGGATTTCCGGGCCTTACTTTGAAAACGGATAAATCTTATGTCGACACCTCTGATCCTTCTTTTGATAATGATATCCTTAAATTTTACGAAGATTATATGGATGTCATCGAGGGAGAATCGGGCATAGAAAATTCTAGATTTGCCATAAAACCTGATGCTGCCCGTGGCTTTTTTTCATTTGTGGATCATCTTTACTCCCTTTCGGATCCTCCGGTTGCAATTAAAGGACAAATAACCGGTCCCATAACTTTTGGGCTGGGGTTAACGGACCAGAATGGAAAAGCAATCTTCTATGACGAACAGCTAAGGGATGCCGCGGTAAAGCTTTTGGCTCAAAAAGCCAGATGGCAGGTGAAAAAATTTTTAAACTTCGGATCTCCGATCATTATTTTTTTCGACGAACCAGCCCTTGCCGGCTTTGGGTCTTCTGCAATGATCAGTGTATCTCGAGATGAAGTGGCAACCTGTTTTGAGGAAGTCGTTGGCGCAGTTCATGACGAAGGCGGCCTTGCCGGTATCCACGTTTGTGCCAACGCCGACTGGTCTTTGATTTTGGAATCCGACGCTGACATCATCAGCTTCGATGCTTATTCATTTTTCGACAAGTTGATGCTCTATCCGGATCTCTTGAAGCAATTTATCGAATCCGGAGGAATATTGGCTTGGGGGATTGTGCCGACATTAAACAGCGATGATATTGAAAAAGAGACAGTGGAATCACTGGTAACAAGATGGGAAGCGCAATCAACGGCATTAGAGGCACTTGGTTTTGACAAGACTGCAATACTGGCTCAAACCTTTATCACCCCTGCCTGTGGAACCGGGTCGCTGCCCCTTGATCTTGCAAATAAAGTGCTTGCTTTAACCAGACAAGTCTCAGATACACTTAGAAAGAAATATGGGTTTGAAACTTACTAATAAGCAAATTAGACACTCGACATAATGCCACCAACGGAATTGCTACCAAAGCCTTCTCACAAGTGCCTAAAGTTTGAAGTGATCTAAAGTGCCTAAAGTTGAGGTAGCGCTAACGCGCTGTCATTAAAATATAATTGTCTAAAAAATTCCTTAATTTTAGCTCACTTTAGGCACTCGTAACTTTTTCTGTTTTAATATCAAAGTCAGCATATCAGCAAAAAAGGTCGAGTAGGATTTTTACGCCTTTTAAGTTGTTACATATCTGAGGGGTCGGGGAGTTTATCCCAAAACCCGTTCTTTGATAATCCAAGTTGATTTACCTTGTTTAAATGCTTCGAGTTGATGCATTTGGATAGTTAAGCCCATTGCCG
>Ga0307425_1000690_pt1 | contig 20896 bp, 16 predicted proteins | sample SalMarWE160330MG_FD_202152 | JGI IMG/M metagenome (GOLD analysis project Ga0307425, IMG submission 202152) | Salt marsh sediment microbial communities from the Plum Island Ecosystem LTER, Massachusetts, United States - WE1603-30 | ecosystem: Environmental > Aquatic > Marine > Intertidal zone >...
GTTGTTAAACGTGCCGCGAGACCGGCGCGAATAAGGATACATCGCAGAGGTCGTGTAGGCGTCTTGAATCCAGTACAGCTTGCCTTTGGAAAGAACCAGATAGGGATCCTTGTCATAATCGAGAAAGGGGGCAATGGCATTCGTCCGGCGGTTAATCCGCCGGTTAAACATGATGCGGGTCTCGGGACTTAAATACGTGGTAAACAGTATCTGGGGATCCAAGAATTCAATGGCAAACAACAGCCTTCTGAAAAAAGATTTGATATGGATGCCGCCCTTGCCTTGGTAAGTGGTATACACATTTTTGTCCCCCTTGGGATAATCAAATTCCCGGGCTTTGGTCTTTACCAGCACATACTCATCCGTTTTTTCGCCATAATAGATCTCGGGGCGCACGACCTTTAAGTCCGGTTCAAAGGAAGGGGGCAGGTCTTTGATAACAAGACGGGGCAGCCCCTCGCTGGTCACTTCATTGACCGGGCTTGCGGCCAGTCCGTAGCCATGGGTATAGGTGAGGTGTCTGTTGACCCAGGTATTGGCCTGGGGCGGCAGCTTATTGACCAGCAGCTCCCGGCCGGCCAGCATGAGCTGGCGATACTGGTTGTTGAGCGGATACCGATCGACGTCGACATTGTTAAAATCGTAATACAGCCGTATGGATTGAATCTGCCGGTAGGTTTGAAGCAACGGGCGCTCGTCCCAGATCCGGATATTTTGGATCGTTACGTCATGCTGCTTGAGATCCTGGGCACTGAGCTGGTCGTTCACTTCAAAATTGACCACTTTGATTTTATTCAGGTTGTAGGCCTTGCGGGTAAAATCGATATTGTAGGCGATGTAAGGGGTTTCTTTGGCCAGTTCATTGGGTTTGACGATAACCTTTTGAACCAGGATAGGGAGCCCCGTTCCCAGCACCAGCACGACGCCGATCCAGATTATCGCACCCATCCAGATCAATTTTATTCTAAGTTTAAAGGCGTTGATAAAAAGGAGGACGGCAAATCCTATGGAGATCAAAATGATGATCTTATAGGCCAGAACCTTGATGTGAACATCGGTATAGCTGGCGCCGAAAGCCGGTCCCTGGGTGGAATATAACAGCCCGAACATTTTCAGACGATAGGACCAGGTCATTAGCAGCACAACGATTCCACCCAGAAAAATAAGATGCTTTTTAACGTTTTCCGCAAGGGTGATTTTAGGCACAGCGGGTATGGTACCCTGGACCTGACGGAAGTCACCCTCTATTTTCAGAGCACCGTTTTTCAGATACCAGCCCATGGTGGCCAGTGCTGCCACGACAAAAAGAATCAGCAAGCCGTTTTGGATGAAGATGTAAAAAGGCAGCGAGAACAGGTAAAAACCGATGTCCCGGTTAAAAACAGGGTCAATGCTGCCAAAAGGCTGCTGATACAGATAGCGCAGGAGCAAGTCCCATTGAGCGGAGCTTTTTGACGCAAAATAAAAGGTGGCAAACAGAATAAAGGCGATCACCAGGGTTTTTAGCGTTGCAGTGGAAAGACCGAATTGGGCGGCATAATCGCCGGCAGCTTTAAAATCTCCCCGTGTCCCGATGCTGGGGTTTAAACGATTGGCGGCGAAAATGTTCACACCGACGATCAGAACCAACAGCAGCCAGACCATCAATCCAAACCCGAATTTGCTCAACAGTATGGTCCGGAAAACATGCGAAAAACCCAGATTTTCAAACCACAACCAGTCCGGATAAAATGAAACCCCTATCCACAGCAATAATACGCCAACAAATCCGATACCGATAATCAACAATTTTTTATTCATAACACTCCTTGATGGTGCTTAGGGGTTCACATCAAAAAACAACGTGGAATTCGACCCATATTCCTCAGTCGAAATAAATAAGATGGACACAATATCGTGTGGTTCGACGCTCGATGGAAAAATTCCATGTACAGGTATCATATTTTTCGGGTGTCAGGTCAAGTAAATACTATACCGACCCCGCCACACTACATCGGCGGGCAAGCCCTCCACAATGCATCGGCGGGCAAGCCCTCCACAATGTATCGGCGGGCAAGCACTGATCTCTAACACCAGATCCCTGATCCCTGACACCAGATCCTGACCCCCGGTTCCAGAACATTAATTTTCGTCCAACACTTTTCGAATGGCTTCAGCGATTTCTCGTTTTAAGATAGGCTTAGAGATAAACGCCCGAATGCCCATGCTTTTAGCCTTTTGTTCATCTATCATAAAACTGAAACCGGTGCAGAGTATCACCGGGATATCAGGTCGTATTTGCATGAGTTTTTCCGCCAGTTTCTCCCCGGTCATATGGGGCATGGTCATGTCGGTAATGACAAGGTCAAAACTGTCTTTTTTCTCCTTAAACAGTTCTAAAGCTTCAATACTGCTGTTTCTTGCAACAACGTCGTAACCCAAAGACTCAAGGGTTTGCTTACCCAAGTTTATAATTACAGGTTCATCGTCAATGAAAAGGATTCGTTCAGTTCCGGTGGGAATGGTTTTTTCGGCCCTTTCTTCCGGTTTGAAACGACTCTCGATGACAGGTAAACAAACTTCGAAGGCAGAGCCTTTTCCTGGTTCACTGTATACATATATGTCGCCGCCATGGCTGCGAACAATACCATGAACAACCGAAAGCCCCAACCCGGTTCCTTTTCCTTTTTCTTTGGTGGTAAAAAAAGGATCAAATATTTTTTCCATAACATCGGGAGATATACCACGGCCTGTGTCCGTCACGGTTAAATTTATGTACGGTCCTGGTTTCAAATCCGGATGGTTGGAGATAAAATCTGAATCAAGTTCCGCATCCAAAAGGCTGACGGTCAAACGTCCTCCATCATCCTCCATGGCATGGGCGGCATTTGTACACAGATTTAAAAGTATCTGCTGAATTTGGGTAGAATCTCCCATAACCAGTGCATCACTTTGAACATTCTGCCTGATCTCAACTGAAGTTGGAATGGAGGCCCTGAGCAGCCTAAGCGCTTCTTTTACAATAGGTTTCACTTGAATCGGCTTTTGTTTTTGATCAACCTGCCGGCTGAACGTAAGGATTTGCTTAACAAGATCTTTTGCCCGATCACTGGCCAGCAGGACCTCTTGGAGACTTTGATGTTGAAATGTTCCTTTTTTTGCCTCGTCAAGCGCCAATTCCGTATAGCCAATCACAGAGGAAAGAATATTGTTAAAATCATGGGCAATGCCACCTGCCAGGGTGCCGATAGCCTCCATCTTCTGTGCTTGCTGAAGTTGTGCTTCCAGTTTCTTTTGATGGCTGATATCTCTTAGGTTGATGACACTGCCGACAGGGTTGCCATGTTTATCCTTATAAATGGCGCCGCTGACACTCACGGGAATGATTTCTCTTTTTTTGTTGTATCGGCGGGTTTCAATGCTGGAAAACCTTTCTCCTGCAAGCACCTTTCTTATCATCATTTTCGTTTCTCTCCACGCTTCTGCCGGCACGAAAACATCCATTTTATTCCCCAAACGTTCCGCCAGGGTCCAGCCAAAAACACGGGTAAATGCAGGGTTGAAATAGATGACGTTGCCTTCTATGTCGTAGACGACCACCGGGTCGGGATTTGCTTCCAGGACTGTCCGATATTTTTCCTCGCTTTCCAGCAGCGCCTCCTCGGCCTGTTTGCGCTCACTGATATCACGAGTAACGCCAAAGATTCCTGTGGGGTTACCATTCTGATCGCGCAAAAAAGACATTTTGGCTTCGGTCCAGGTTGCCGAGCCATTTTTGCATTTGACCTGAACCTCTATCGTGCGGGACCTCGAAAAGTCCTTTGTCTCTTTCTTCTCAATATCCAACTCCTCGGTGAGTACTTTTTCGATACGCTTAAGAGAATCCGGGGTCCAAGTCTCCTCCGGCGTTCTGGCCATCGCCTCTTCTACAGTATAGCCTTGCTGTTCCATGATTGATGGGCTGACATAGGTGAGACGTAAATTCATATCCCTTGTCCAGATAACGTCCCTGACGTTGTCAGAAAGGAGGCGATATTTTTCCTCGCTTTCCTTTAAAGCCGCTTCAGCTTTTTTGCGCTGCGCTATGTCTCGGATAATGGCGATAACGTGAACTTTTCCATCTTCTTTCTTGACAATAGAAGTAGATATCGACAGCGGTTTTTTTTCTCCGCTTTTAGTGGTTATCAACCATTCCTCTGCCTGAATGTCATCGCCCTCACGCATCTTGGCCATTCGTTCAATTGCACGCTTTTGAACTTTTGGATCCGGATACATGGTTTGGTGCCATCCCCGTTTGTTGATATCCTCCATGCTATAGCCGGTAATTACAGTCATTTGAGGGTTCCAGTGAGAAAATCTTACGTAAGGCTCATCAGCAATGTTATGGCAGACACATATACCGTCGGCGGCCTTTTCAAAGATATCCCGGAACATTGAGACAACCTCAAGAAAGGACGCTTCCAAATGCGCATTCTCTGCTATTTTTTCCTCTAAAATCGTTACCCTTTTTTCCAATTCTTCATATGTTGGCTTTTCGCCCATTGAAAATCCTCCGGTTGTTCTGATATAAAAACCATAATTATTAGACACTCAAACAAGAAGAATTCTCTTGAAGATTTCCTTGAGATGTTTTCACTCTACGTTGTTTTTTCGGTTCGAATGTTGTGTGTTAGAGTGTTAAAAGGCCGTTCAAAATAAGTTTCCATATGACAATACAGATCGGGAAGAATATGATCATCCAACGTCATTCGAGTATAAAGGTAGAATTAAGAAGAAAGATAATAAAGTATTATCTAAAACGGACAAACATTTGTCAAATTATTTCCATTGATCGGAAATGTGGGGGATGAGAATGTGCGATGGATACAATAACGCCATTTTTGGTTGTTTGGGGATGATATCCGGGAAACGCTGAGAAATATCAAAGGACATAACGGGCTTTCCGGTTGTGGGTTGTTTTCACTTTTTCACATGGCCAGAATGCCCGTCATGTCCGTTACTCAATCAAATGATCTCCATCCTGTGGCACATCATTGGGTCGTCAAACTTAAAATCCAATGACGGATACGGTGCCGTCGCCATAATTGCCGACATAGACAGACTCTCCATCGGGAGATACTGCTATTCCGCCGTAGGGATATTTCCCCACCGGGATTGGATTTATCTCGTCTGTGCTTGGATCTGTATCGATCACAGTATTGTCTTTTGTCCGGATGACCGATACCGAGTTTTCCAAATAATTGTTGACATATGCATACGCGCCGTTGGGCGTCACTGAAATTCCAAAAGGACCATTCCCCACCTGGATTGGATTTATCCCGTCCTTGACTGGATCTGTATCGATCACAGTATTGTCTTCTGTCCGGATGACCCATACCGAATCGTCGCCAAAATTGGTCACATATGCAAATGCGCTATTAGGCGTCACTGAAACGCCAAAAGGATAATTCCCTACCTGGATTGGATCTATCTTGTCTTCTGTGCTTGGATCTGTATCGATCACAGTATTGTCTTCTGTCCGGATGACCGATACCGTTTTGTCAAGATAATTGCAGACATATGCAAACTTTCCATCAGGCGTCACTGAAACGCTGATAGGTTGTGCCTCCATCCGGATTGGATCTATCTCGTCTGTGCTTGGATCTGTATCGATCTCCTTATTGTCTTCTGTCCGGATGACCGATACCGATTTGTCAAGATAATTGCAGACATATACATACAACCCATCAGGTGTCACTGAAATTCCGAAAGGACCTTTCCTCACCGGGATTGGATCTGTCTCGTCTGTGCTTGGGTCTGTATCGATCACCATATTGTCCTCTGTCCGGATGACCGATACCGAGTCGTCGTCATAATTGCTCACATATACAAACCTGCCATCAGGCGTTATTGAAACGCCGATAGGTGAAGTCCCCACCGGGATATCGATCACACTATTGCCGATGGTATTGATTACATTCACCGTGTCGTCGCCATAATTGCTCACATAAACGAACTCTCCGTCCTCTCCGTCGTGAGATAATACTGCTATTCCACCATAAGGTCGTGAATAAAGTTCCGTCCCCACAGGAATCGTATCGATCACCATATTTGGATACACATCACCAACGTCACACACATCACCAATCCCGTCTACATCCAAATCCGCCTGGTCCGGGTTGAAGTCATCGGGACAGTTGTCGTTACAAAAATTAGTGTTGCCACCGGTGCAGGGATCGACATATCCATCATCTGAAATCATGTCACAATCCAAATCATTCGATGCAAGATATTTTGGTTTCACGATGGCGACCTTTATTTTTCCGCCCCGCCGACTGTGCATCATAACTTCCAGAGAATTTCGTCCGTTGTCCAATTTTACTGTTTTCTCTATGACATCGTCCGGTTGTCTAACACGCGAAAAATGAAAAAACTTCTTTTTTCCATAATGCCAAAAACGAAAAAACTTTCTTTTAGAAAAATCCCAAGAACGAACCACCTTTTTTCCATTGATAAAAATCGTTGCGCTTTTGACCTTTTTAGCGTGATGGCCTTTGGATTCATCATATACCTTTACGATGGCCTCTCCATCCACCGCCTGGAAGTATTCAAACTGAGCAACCGGTCTTCGGGTCGACATTTCAAATGTACCTTCGAATACAACGCATTCATCAGACGTATGACCTATTGCAGATGATCCGAAGATAACCAAAACCGTCAAGATCATGCTTAGCTTTTTCATACATCCCCTCCTTATTGTTGTTTTTTCTAGAATCTCAAAAAAAAAAGCTCTACAAAATCGTTTGTAGAGCCTATTGACATATAAGATACGCAATGATAAATTTACGATATCTTGAGGTGCTGAAAGGCCCTCAGGTTCCTAAGCCAAGCACTTGCACCTGCCAGAGTCTCGTGCTTGGCTTTCTTGTTCCTATACATTGTGCACAAATTATTCCAATTGATGCAAAAATCGTGAAAAACACCAATAATTCGACTTCAGAAAGCAGATAAATGCTTAAAGTCCAAATAGTTATCTTAATTGTTCAATCGGCATCTGTTCAAACGACATATCCGAATTAATGGACAAAATTTGTCAGTTGGTATGACATTTATTGAAAGCAGGGTAGGCTGGATGAATCAGATCATAAGGATTCAAGCCCACCACACAGACGGCGGGTAAACCCACCACACAGACGGCGGGTAAACCCGCCACACGGACGGCGGGTAAAGATTCAGGGGTTCCCCGATGTCGGGATCCTCCAGAGGCGGATAAATCTCTGCCACACAGATCGGCGGACAAGTCCGTTTCACTCCGACAGGCTGGACGAGTAGGATGAACAGGATTTTTTATTTGATTAATAAAGGAAAACACCATGACCTGGATAGCAAAAGCGTGCAAACATTTGACGCTGGTTTTTGTTTTTTTCGCCTTTTTGGCCGTTGCGGGCTGTGAAGGAACAGACACTCGCGAGAAGGTGGATGATACGGTTAAGGAACTTGCCGGAAAGAAAGACCTCTATCGAATGGAGAAGATGAAAAAAACGATCAATAAAGCCCGGCAGCAGGAGCAGGAGCGGTTCAAAAAGACAGAGGAAAGTGCCGAGGAAAAATAGAAACTAATAATTTAAGGGGCGTCCAACAAGTCCCCAAAAAGCAAGATTGTATGACCCTCCCGGATTTCTCCTAATACATCCCCCCTTTCTTTCCTGTCCGGTCGGATTACCCCCGATTTGTTTTCAAAAAAGCCGTGAAATATATGAAATTAGATGCTATATAACAAGCCATCTAAAAAATGCAGATTATGTTCAAGGACAAGGCGGGAGCCGATGAAAAAGCGGAGCATACATGTGAGTATGTGAGCATTTTGAAGAGGCTCGCAACACCGTAATTGGGCGTTAGATGCATTTTTGAGATGGCTTGTAGTTATTTCTCCCATTTTAGGGAAATCAATAATTTAAAGAACAGGAGATCCAATATTATGAACCTAAAGAAAATAATCGTTTGTTTCACCGGCCTGGCTATAATTTTAGGGTTGATCGCGTGCGGTAATGGCACATCCAAAACCGAACCGGCGGCCCCGACCGACCAACTTAGCCGGACATCGTCCCAAGTCCCCGCCGCACCGCAACTTGCAGCGGGCAGCGGGAAAGTGGTGGAAAAAATGGACGCCAGCGTATACACCTATGTCCGCCTGGATGATGGGGCCGGCAATGAAACCTGGGCCGCCGTACCCAAAACTCAACTGGAAATCGGGGAACCAATTACGCTCAAGGGCGGCACTGTTATGCGTAATTTTTACAGTAAAACCCTGAATCGGACATTTGATTCCATCCTCTTTGCGACCGGCGTTATCAGAGCCGGTGAAGATAAGAACGTTCAGGCGCAGGCGGCAATGATGGCCGGCTCTGATGTAAACCGGTCCGGAATGCCCCCTCACGGTCTAACCTCACCACCCATGGGCGGCAGCAAACGCGTGACGGTGCCTTTCACAGATTTAAAAGTCGAAAAGTCAACCGCCAAGAACGGTTACACGGTTGAAGAACTTTTCGCGAAAGGAGCCTCCCTGAACAACCAGAAAGTAACCGTAAAGGGTCAGGTTGTGAAGGTAAACCCTGATATTATGAGAAGGAACTGGCTCCATATTCAGGACGGCACCGGAGATCTTGAGAAAAGCACGCATGATCTGGTGGTTACATCAGCCGATATCGCGGAAAAAGGTGCCATTATCACCATTGAAGGAATTCTGGCCGCTGACAAAGATTTTGGCTCCGGCTACAGGTATGATGTCATTGTCGAGGATGCAGTTCTTATGAAATAAACCGCACTATCTTTCCCCTTTTGGATTGTTGATTTATGATTGTTGATTGATGATTGAAGGCGTCGTTTAGCTCTTTCCGAGCTGTAAGCTCTTTGAGCCGGAAGCAGATAATTTAAATTTTCACTTTTCAATCATCAATTTTCAATTGATCTGATCTCTGGCCCCTGGCCCCTGTGATCATTCCTTGACAAATAGATTCATGGGTGTAAATTGACCATAGACTATTAAAATTTCTTTTAATCGCTAAACGAGAGGAACTGCGATGAATACAAAGACCCCATTTCTCAGATAGAGAGACGGGGTTTTTTACTTTTTTGACCCTGACCCCGCCACACTGCATAGGCGGGCAAGCCCTGAACCCTGAACTCTGAACCCTGAACCCTGTATTTTAAAACCGAAGGTGTTAGTATGTCCGACTATTACCAAAAAAATTACAAAGCGTACCACGAAAAAACATTTTCCATTGATCCAACATCGTTTTTAGCCCCTCTGGCCCAAAGGCTACCGCGTGAGGCATTCATTCTGGATGTGGGGTGTGGCAGTGGACGTGACCTGCTCTGGATGAAAAAGAGGGGGTTCGATGTAATCGGTTTTGAGCGATCTCCGGGTCTTGCGGAACTTGCCAGGGAGAATGCTGATTGTGAGGTCATCGAAGGGGATTTCGAGACATACGATTTTTCTTCGATCTTCGTTGACGGGGTGATGTTGGTCGGCGCTCTGGTACATGTACCCCACGAACGATTTTCAGAAGTTTTTAAAAACATCACATCGGCAATCCCTGATAATGGGAGTGTTCTAATCACGTTAAAAGAGGGTAGTGGAGACATGACAGATCCGGATGGCAGAACTTTCTATCTGTGGGAGGACTCCAAGGCCCGGGAAATATTCGATACCCTCGGTTTCAAGGTGCGTGACTTTTCATCTTCTGTTTCCAAAACAGGCTCCGGTGATCTCTGGATGACGTATGTTCTTGACAAGTCAGGATAAAGTTAGAATCGATCCTGGCCCCTGACACCCGAACACCGGTCCCTAAAAAAGGAGGTACGACGGTGTTATCTTTTATCAAGCCATTGTCAAGATGGCACAAAAACTTTTCGCTTGGAATTGTCGCCCTGTTGGTTTTGGCGATGGTATCTGACGCTCTTGCCGGCGATTCCCTTGAAGTCCTTCGTGTGTTCCAGAAAAACAAAATGCCCGGTAATCAACAGATTCGTCAATCCTATACCAACTTTACTTACAAGCCCTTTGAACGTGAGGAACTTTCCTTTAACATACTGATACCCAACAATGACTGGCGCGATATTCCCATAACCATAGCTTCTGAAACCCTGCAAAAGGATACCCAGCAACTGGTACCACTTGCCAAGCAAATGGCTCCGGAGAGCGAAAAAGGCGAAGCCAAGATTGAAGTGGGTTACATACGCTTGGACGCGGAAATGGCCCTCTATGACTGTGTTAATATTTTTCTCCAAAACAATAAGGATTACTTTGATCTCCTTATGCGCAGAAAGGGCAAATATAACAGGCGCACGGTTGATGAAGTGCTCCTAACATCTGAACAGGGCTCTAAAAGCTACATGGCACGGCTGACCTTTTCCCGTCATGGCGACCGGGTTTTCCTGGTGTCATGCTCGGCCCTTGAATCTGAGTTTATGCGTTATGCCGAAAACTTTACGGCTGCAGCCGTCTCCTTTACTGCTTTTAAAAATTCCCCTGCTTCCTATGCCGAAAAAATGGCTGTTTTTACTTCCATCGGACGACCCAAGCTGCAATTCAACTATCCGGAAAGGTGGACCATTAAAGAACTTCAGGGATTGCCGGATGGCCGCATCGGTGTAGATATCAAACTGACCGTACAAGACAAAAAGGATCAACCCGTTCTAACGTATGGTTATATTCACGTCAGTGCATTTTCAGAAAGCATGGGTAAAACGCCATATCAGATCATGACCCGCTTGAAAAAGGACTTTGAAGATATGCCCATATCCCTGGATACGTGCATCCTCAAGGCGGACATTATGCCAAAATTGGCTGCACCCTTGGGAAAACTGGAGAGATGGAATGCGGTGGTTAAAGGGAGCCCCGGCGAGGCTGCCTTTTTGGTGGTTCCGAAAAGAAACGATGTTGTTGCCATGGGGCTTTTTACCCTGCGGCCCGGGGATAACTTGTTGACGTGGTCCCATACATGGCGGGTTTTTGAGATAATCGCCGGGGATCTGACCGGCAAAACCGTTGACCTGGCGAAATTAAAACATCATACATTACCCTCGGAAAACCAGCTAAAAAGAATCGCCGGCAGTACCATGGATGATTTTACCCAAGCCGTGCGCAAGCAAAATTTCGACGATTTTTATGATGGTATGTCCAATACGTTTAAATTGCAGGTTACGTCAGCCAGGCTCTACGGCGCCTTCAAGGGATTTGCGAAAGTCAAAGCCATTGAACAGTTGGGACAGCATGCCCCCATTCTGGAAGAGGGGATGGGTATCGATAAAGACGGCATTTTGAAGTTCAGCGGCCACTATCCCACGCAGCCCGAGGCGACCACCTTCCGGCTGACCTACATTCAAGAGCAAAACGACTGGAAATTACTGGGAATTCGTGTGGTCATGAAAAAAATACCGCAAGACGACAACCGACTGTCGAATAGAATCAACGTGTTGTGCACTGAAAACGGCGGCCAGGTGGTCTTTTGTTCCAGCCAGTACAATCAGACCTCGTGGGGCGCCCAAAATCTTATCGACGGCAAACTCGATCACGGGCACGGCTACGCCAGCAAAAATCGCAACCCTGCTGAAATTGTTTTTGCCATACCCAAAACCGAAACCATAACGAAGCTTTGCTTTAACTCCTATACCACCGAGTCGTCGGATAAATGGGCCAAGCTCGTTAAGGTAGAGGTTTCCACTCAGGCACCGGAAAAGGGATTTGTGCACGTTGGCGAATTCACATTACACAACCGCGGGAGTCAAAAACATCCAACGTCATTGGATGATCAATGTTTTGATATTGCACCGACTCAGGCGCGATACATCAAGCTGCATCTTCTTTCCAATCATGGCGGCAATTATATTGAAATGGGGGAATTTAAGGCCTATTCAGCGGCGAAGTAACGCCATGCTGGGCAAACAGAAAGAGAAAACAAGGTATATAGTTCAAGGAGAAACAAAAAGCTTACGGTGGCGGGCTTGTCCGCCTTCGTAGTTTGGCGGATTAGCTCACTCTTGTCCGCCTGAGCAGTTTGGCGGATTAGATCACTTTTATCCGCCTAAGCTCTGTGGCGGATTAGCTCACTTTTATCCGCCGAAGCTTTGTGGCGGATTAGACACTTTTTATTGGAGAAATTGCCATTCAGCAACCGTCTTAAACATGCGGTTACGGCTTGACAATTGCTCATTTTATTGAGTAAAATTGCTCATGATATTGAGTAAATTGTATAATGAAGGGAAAGCAATTGTATAAGCGGTCGATTTATAATGAAATAATAAAAAGAATAGGCGAGCCAAGACGTTTCATACAGGTTCTCTCCGGACCCCGACAGACCGGTAAAACAACCCTTGCCCAACAGATGCTGAAATCAATGGATTGGCCTGGACACTATGCCACGGCAGACGAGCCTGCGTTGAAAGGTCCGGATTGGATCGAGCAGCAATGGGAGGTGGTTCGTACCCGATTAAAATCCGATACTAAAGACCGGATCGGCATCCTGGTGTTAGATGAGATTCAGAAATTACCGGGATGGTCGGAAACCGTCAAACGGCTGTGGGATGAGGATACCTTCTCAGAACTGCCACTTCATGTTGTTATTCTGGGCTCTTCGCCCTTGCTGGTTCAAAAGGGGTTGACCGAAAGTCTTGCCGGACGATTCGAGATGATGCATATCACCCATTGGTCCTATGCCGAAATGAAGGCGGCCTTTGGTTTTGGGATAGACGAATACATCTATTATGGCGGCTATCCGGGAAGTGCTGCATTGATTCAAGATCGGACGCGATGGGCCGGCTACATAGTAGACGCATTGATCGAAACGACCATTTCGAGAGACATTTTGCTGATGACCCGGGTCCATAAACCGGCGTTGTTGAGAAGACTTTTTGAACTTGGATGCTCGTATTCAGGTCAAATTCTTTCTTATCAGAAAATGATCGGCCAGTTGCAGGATGTGGGCAACACGACCACCCTGGCGCATTACCTGAATTTATTGCAAGGGGCCGGACTGCTGACCGGTTTGGCGAAGTATGCCGGCGAAAAGGTTCGGCAGCGTGCATCGAGCCCTAAATTGCTGGTTTTAAATACCGGTCTGATGACCGCTACGGCCTATGGGTCTTTCGAAGACACCCGGAACAATCCGAAACTATGGGGGCGACTGGTGGAAACAGCGGTTGGGGCATCGCTTTTCAATTCTGTCATCGGAAAGAACATTGATCTGTTTTACTGGGCCGGTCGTAATCGAGAGCTTGATTTTGTCCTGTCCAGAGGAAGCGACTTGATCGCCATCGAGGTTAAAACAACGGCACATAAAACGAAACTGCCAGGGATTGCCGAATTCTCGAAACAGTTTCATGTTTCAAAAAAACTTCTCGTCGGCAACCAGGGTATACCTTTGGAAGAGTTTTTACTTACGCCTGTGGAGGCGTTGTTTTAAGGAAGTTTGTTTTTCGACCCCGGTTAAATAAAGAACGAGATTTAACTGGGCGGGCAGGATTAACATGATTTTCAGGATATAAATTTCGCGGAGCGATGACAAAATAAACACCCTGCCTGAAGGGCGTGTGGTTTATCCTTTCTGACCACTCAACAGAAAGGATAAAGAAAAAAATCCCTCTGGGTTCTCTGCGACTCGAGCGAGCCTGGGAGCGGGCGGTGAACAAATTATTATGAGAGAAGACCTAATAGAAAAACTTCTGGAAGCATGGGGAGCAAAAAAAGATCCAAAATACAAGGAATACCCTATCCCTGCTTTGGTCTCACTCGGTTACAAGATCGGACATCAGTGGGCCAGCCGTCAAAAAGAGGGTGAGCTGCTTTCTCGATTTGAAAAATTCTATACTGACCTGATCAATGATCAACTGACAAAGCAAAGATACAACATGCTGTATGAAGAATTGGACCCTGGTTCGATTATGGCTGAAATGTCCGATACGATGAATCAGGCGCTTGAAGACCCCAAGGTTGCCGAAGCCATGCTGGAGAACTATTACTTGTTTGAAAACGGAATTGTCTGGGGCCTTATGTCGGTTATCAGGAAAATAATTGCGGAGGGTAAGTCAACGTAGCCAACAACGTTTTTAAGGAGGATTTATCCGCCGATGATTTGTGGCGGATTAGGCATTTGTAAACCTCGAACCCTGTATTTTAACCCTGAACCCTTTTACCTGGTATAAAAAATGACGCTTTCCCATAACATTCTGGTGTTAAACATCGGCTCTACCACCACCAAGATCGCTGTTTTTGAAAACGATCAACCCAAATTCCAGGAAACCATTGCCCATGGACCCGAACTGACCGGACCTTTAAGTGAATACATGGCGCAGTTTCCCCTGTACCTGGAACATGTTAAACAAATCCTGGTCGATCATAACATCGATGTCGGCCAACTGGATATGATTGTCAGCCAGGGCGGCCTGACCGCACCGATTTCCTCAGGGGTGTATCTGATCGATGAGCGGATGTGCGATGATCTGCGTTCAGGGAAATACGGTCAACATCCGACCAACCTGGGCCCTCTGATTGCAAATGATTTGGCCGGGCCGGCCGGCATACGGGCCGTGATTGTGGACGGCCCCAGTACGGATGAATTTTACGACCTGGCCCGGATTTCCGGGATCCCGGAAATTGAAAGAAAGAGCGCTTTTCATGCCCTGAATCAAAAGGCTGCAGCCAGAATGGCTGCCCAAGACATGGGTATCCCCTATGCCAAGAGCAACATGGTGGTGGCTCACCTGGGTGGGGGCATTACCGTGGGTGCGCATTGTCAAGGCATGGTCATCGACAGCACCAGTGGCGTTGGGGAAGGATCGCTAACGCCGGAACGAGCCGGGACCTTACCGCTTATGACCGTGCTTCGGCTGCTGGAGTCCGGCCAATTGAGCCTGGCAGATTTGAGACGTAAGCTGACATCCGAAGGGGGATTGCTGGCCTATCTGGGAACCAGCGATATGATCCAGGTGGAAACCAGGATCCGGCAGGGCCATGAAAAAGCACTGCTGCTCCTTCAGGCAATGGCATACCAGATCGCCAAGGATATAGGGGCCATGAGTATTGTTCTTAATGGCAAAGTAGACGCGATTGTGTTGACCGGCGGTCTGGCCAACTCCTCCTTGCTGGTTGATTCGATTGCCGACCGGGTCACATTCATTGCGCCTGTAAAGGTCTACCCCGGTGAGCAGGAAATGCTTGCCCTTGTTGCCGGTGCCCTCAGAGTGCTTGCCGGTGCAGAAGTGATCCAGCATTATGGCCAGCCGGAGTAAGTTCTGATAGCAAAAGGGATCAAGGACCCAAGGCTTGCCCGCCTATGCTTTGTGGAGGGCTTGCCCGCCCCGGGCATGGGTCCAAATGAAAGCTTGAAAATTGGAGGTCGAAATTTGCGACCTCAAGTTGGAGTAGCCCATATATTAATCTATAATATTTCCGGAAAAGGAAAACTTAATGAGCAAAGGCTTAATGATCCCGGATGAACGTATTGAAAAGACGATTCTTTTGATTAGAGGTCAAAAGGTTATTATTGATGCTGACCTTGCCGAGCTTTATGGGGTTACTACAGGTAATCTGAATAAAGCTGTGAAACGTAACATTGACCGCTTCCCAAATGATTTTATGTTTCAACTGACACAAGAAGAGTATAAATCTCTAAGATTCCGTTTTGGAATCTTAAAGAAAGGTCGGCATTCAAAATATCTTCCGTAAGCTTTCACAGAACAGGGCGTAGCCATGCTTTCAAGCGTTTTAAAATCTAAACGCGCAATCGAGGTAAATATTGCCATCATGAGAGCATTTGTTCAACTTAGAAAAACATTGGATTCACATGCTGAATTGGCGCGAAAACTGGCTGATTTGGAAAAGCGTTTTGAAAGCCATGACGAACAAATACAGGCGATATTCGAGGTGATTCGTCAGCTTATGGCACCTCCTGACAAAAAGGTTAAAAAAATTGGATTCACGGTAAAAGAGAAGCAAAAAGCTTACGGTAAAAGCGTTAAAAAGAAGAAGCCATCAACGGATGGTTCATTTACGCCAAAGGCGAAGAAAATCTGGGAGGCCATTCCCGGCATTATTCAATTCAAAATATTGAATAACGTCTGGTGTGTTCAATGCAGAAAAGAGTCATCCATCGGCAACCTTTCCGGCAAGATCGAGTCCGGCATGCTGGTGCTTCGTGGTACCTGCACAACATGTGGCGGCGATGTAGCACGGGTTATCGAAAATGAATGAAATTAATGGAAAGTTGGCGATGCTCAATGAGGAGATAAAAGAGATTTAAGGTTGGGTTTTAATACCGGTCCTTGACACCTGAGTCCTGACACCTGGCACTCACACTCGACCCCTTGCTCGCCCTGTTAAATTTTTTGGAGAAAAGGATTGGAGTTTATCCTGTGAAACCTGTCCATTTTTTGTTTAACTGGGACGAATTTAACCGGGGAATCCTCGAACCCTGTATTTATAGATCACGATGATTTTAAGTTAATATCGCTGGAACAGCTTTCCGAGTTTGATTTTGCTCCTGCAGACTTAGTTTTTGTTAAAAAGCTCAAAGACGTTGAGATTGCTATTAATCCGCAGGCTTGAAATGTTTTAAATTTTAGATCACTTTTATCCGCCGTTGTCTTGTATAGGGCTTGTCCGCTGATCTGTGTAAAGGAAATTTATCCGCCTCTGGAGGATTTATCCGCCTCTGGCAGATCCCTCTGAAAGCGGGGAAACCATATACCTGGAAGCATCTTTAGTTTTAGTTTAAATTCTATAAAATTTTGGTATTTAAAATACCTGGATTTATAATTATTTAAACTATCGCTTGACAAAGTTTATATTTTTACCTAATTTGGTATCATGAATACCAAAATCAAAAGTAATTTAAACCAACTGCTAACACAATGGCACCGCGGGGCTGTTTATGTCCAGACTTATCTATCCCAACTCGGCTATTATCACGATCTAATAAAAAGTTATCGCCGAAACGGCTGGCTGGATTCCATCGGCACCGGCGCATTCAAGCTGGCGGGCGATCGCGTGGATTGGTTCGGCGGATTATATGCCTTGCAACAGCAGCTTAAATTGCCAGTGCATGTTGGCGGTCGTACAGCGCTTGAGTTGAAAGGGTTTTCCCATTATGGCCGAACAGGCTTGGAAAAATGCTTTTTGTACGCACCCAGTGGAACGCGTCTGCCAAAATGGTTTCTTCAATATGATTGGGGAGTTGATATACACTATAAAGCAACGAATTTGTTTCCACCCACTCTAACTACAAGCTTCTCGAGCTACACGCATAAAGAACTAACTGTAAAGATATCAGCCCCTGAGCGGGCGGCAATGGAAATGCTCTATTACGTTCCTTCTGATCAAGGTTTTGATGAAGCAATAAGAATCATGGAAAGTTTAATGAGCCTGCGTCCCACAATAGTTCAGACATTGCTTGAAAATTGCAGACAGATAAAGGTGAGGCGTCTGTTTTTATATATAGCCGATAAACTCGACCTGCCCTGGTTTAAAAACCTTGATATGAACAGAATCGACACTGGAAAAGGAAAAAGGGTAGTTGCAGTCAATGGTGCTTTGGATAAGAAATATCTTATCACTGTGCCAAAGGAGAACCTGGTTTGAAAGATACACGTTTTTTCAAACAGGCCGAGCTTCTTCTTCAGCTTCTCCCCTTCTTTTCAAAAGATAACATCTTTGCAATAAAAGGCGGAACGGCAATCAACTTCTTTATCAGGGATCTGCCACGGCTGTCGGTAGATATTGATCTGGCATATCTCCCCATCAATGATCGAGAAAAAGCGATTGCGGAAATATCGACGGTTTTAGAAAAAGCGGTCGAACTTATACTGCAAAGATTGACCAAGTTGCAAATCGAAAAAAAATATTTGGCTGACAGCCAAAATACAGTTGCGCTACTGATTAAAAAAGGAGATGTCTCCGTTAAGATAGAACCAAACCTGGTCATACGTGGGACTGTTTTTCCAAGTGAAAAGCGAGTATTATGTGAGAGGGCCGAAATCCTGTTCGAACAATCGGTAATTGCCAACACATTATCATTTGCAGATATTTATGCCGGCAAAATCTGCGCTGCGCTGGATCGCCAACATCCCCGTGATTTGTTCGATATCAAGCTGCTATTGGAAGGCGAAGGGCTTACTGATGATATCCGCAAGGCATTCATCGTATATCTTATAAGCCACTCCAGACCAATGGTGGAATTATTAGATCCAAATTTTATTGATATCTCTCGGATATACGAAAATGAGTTCAGAGGAATGTCCACGGAAGAGATTAGCTTGAAAGATCTGATTCAAGCTCGCACGTCTCTTGTGGAGTTAATAAAAGAGAAATTGACCGCCAATGAACGGCGTTTCATTCTGTCTGTAAAACAAAAAAAACCCCAATGGGGTTTGCTCGACATCGAACATATTCCTGATTTACCTGCCGTAAAATGGAAAATAATCAACCTTGGGCAGATGGATAACAATAAGCACCAAAAAGCGGTAAAGCGACTCCAGGATTTATTAGGGCTCTAATTTGGTTACCGACAGGATTAACGAAATAATAAGGATTTAAAATTCGCAGAGCGATGACAAAATAAACACCCTGCCCGAATGAGTTTTATGACAGGATGAACAAGATATTCAGGATTATTTTTATCATTAATATCCTGTAGATCCTGTCAAACAACAATAATCATCGAATAATATTATGGAGGAAAACATGGAAACCAAAGATTCCTATTTAAAAAAGATGAAGGAGATGTTCGATGATCTAAACTACAAGTGGAACGTCGAACGCAATAAGCTGGAGGGCAAAGCCCAACATGCCAAAGCCGAAGTAAAAAAGAAATTCGAAGACCAATTGAAAACCCTTAAAGAAAAGCGCGTAAAAATGGATCAGAAGCTGGATCAAGTCGATAACGCCAGCGAAGAAGCATGGAAAGACCTTAAAAAAGGCGTGGATAGCGCTTGGCAGTCCCTGAACGAGGCCATAAAAAAAGCGCGATCCCATTTTGATTAGAATCTTTCTTTTTTTTCATCGGGGTAGAATTTCGAATTTAGATCACCCCAGAGAAATAGGCTTTGCATTTCACAGGGTAAACTTTAGCTCACTTTAGTCATTTGTGATCCTGACACCTGGCACCTGATCTTTGATTTCAACTCTTGTCCGCTTCAGTAGTTTGGCGGATTAGCTCACTTTAGCTCATTTTTATCCGCCGATGCTTTGTGGTGGGTTAGTCGCTTATAATTTTGAACCATGTAATCTTGATCCCTGCTTGTTGGAGCGTAGCGGAAATCCCGACATCGGGGCCGAGTTTGATTTTGCGCCTGCAGATCGGGTTTTTGTCGAAAAACTGAAGAATGGAGAAATTGCTATTTCACCCGAGTAATATCATGTCAAAAATAAAACCCTTAAGCCATTAGGCATAAAATGGAAGGACAATTCAAAATGACAACCTTGATACCAATTGAGTTGATCGCGAGCAAAATATACCTTATACGAAGTTCAAAGGTTATGCTGGATAGAGATCTTGCAGAGTTGTATGATGTTGAAACAAAACAATTGAAGAGGGCTGTTCGGCGGAACATTAATCGATTCCCCGAAGACTTTATGTTTCAATTAACAAAGGAAGAATATCAATCTTTAAGGAGCCAATTTGGCACCTTAAAAAGAGGAGCGCATTCAAAATACACTCCAATGGCATTCACTGAACAGGGTGTTGCCATGTTATCGTCGGTTCTCAATAGTGACCGGTCTATTGAGGTGAACATTGCCATTATGCGTGCATTTGTAAAACTCCGAGAAATGATGGCAACTCATTCAGATTTAAAGAGAAAAATCGAGTCCATGGAGAAAAAATACGACGAACAATTTCAAATCGTATTTGAAGCCATAAAACAGCTTTTGACTGAGGAGGAGAAACCAAAGAAAAAAATAGGGTATACGGTAAAAGAAAAACAAAAGGCTTACGCCAAAAGAGGATAGGGTAGGGTTTTTAGAATCGATCTCTGCCTGCGCGGCGAAGCTCGGAGAGCGAAGACGGGACCCCTTGAATCCTTGAATCCTCGAACCCTTTAGTTAAAAAGACCTGATCACTGTCGATAAAGTTCAAAATGGAAAAATTGCCATTCAGCCACCGTCTTAAGCATGCAGACATCGTCAAAGTTACGGCTGCGATACTGGCAAAAGATAACAAGATCATCATCGCCAAAAGAGGGCCTGATGATCGGCTGGCAAACAAATGGGAATTCCCCGGTGGTAAAATCGAAATCAATGAAACACCGGAGCAGTGTTTAAAACGGGAAATGAAAGAAGAATTTGATATTGATGTATCTGTAGGTGAATATTTAGGGTCGAGTATTTATTACTACAGCCACATCTCTATCGAGCTTATGGGCTATCGCACGTATTGGGAAGATGGGGAAATTGATCTTAAGGATCACGATGATTTTAAGTGGATATCCTTGGACCAGCTTCCTGAGTTTGATTTTGCTCCTGCAGACCTTGTTTTTGTTGAGAAACTCCAAAAAGGAGAAATTGCTATTCAGCCCTAATCTTAATCTCAGGAAGATTATTAAAGTTAGATGCCTAAAACAGAAAAGCAAATTCGTTGGGAAATTTTTCGTGCGTTACTTCCCTATTATGGGAAGATCGTTACGCCTGATTTCCTGCGGAAAACTTCTGGTTTTATTCCTGGTATAGAAAGGATTCATCCTTTGATCGAGGGCATATATAAGCCGAAATGGAGTGATCATGCACTTAGCATCGCAAGCATGAAAGTAAGCCCTTATGCGGATAAGCTGACTTATCTTCCTGATGGACGTTGGACAATTAAATACTCTGCTAAAAAAGGTGGGCCTGATATTGCTGTGAATCAAAGTTTGTTTAACTGCATGAGAAATAAAGAGCCAATTATTGTTT
>Ga0307425_1000692_pt1 | contig 20840 bp, 15 predicted proteins | sample SalMarWE160330MG_FD_202152 | JGI IMG/M metagenome (GOLD analysis project Ga0307425, IMG submission 202152) | Salt marsh sediment microbial communities from the Plum Island Ecosystem LTER, Massachusetts, United States - WE1603-30 | ecosystem: Environmental > Aquatic > Marine > Intertidal zone >...
AAAAAGGTTTATGATAAAAGAAGGGATATTGCTAAGAGGGATTTTGAAAGAGATCAAGATAGAAAAATAAAATATTAGGAATGAACGAATTGAATTTTCCACCGATTAACGAACAAATGGATCTAATACGGCGTGGAGCTGTTGAGATTATTCCCGAAGATGAACTTGTACAGAAGTTAGAAAAATCTTTAAAAGAAAATAAGCCACTCAACATTAAACTTGGATGCGATCCGAGCAGACCAGATCTTCATATCGGGCATTCGGTTGTTCTCAGAAAGCTCGCCCAATTTCAGGAGCTAGGTCATCAGGCAATTTTAATCGTCGGTGATTTTACAGGAATGATAGGCGACCCCTCGGGAAAAAATGCAACACGTCCGGCATTATCGCTAAAAGAAACCAGGATAAACGGCGAAAGTTATTTCAACCAGGCTACAAAAATTCTTAACAGAGAAAAAATCAGGATGGTTTATAACTCCGAGTGGCTTAGTGAAATGAATTTTGAAGAAGTAATAAAGCTTGCTTCAAGGTATACAGTAGCTAGAATGATAGAACGTGATGATTTTACAAAACGATTTAAATCAGGCGAACCAATAAGTGTACATGAATTTCTTTATCCTCTTGCACAGGCTATGGACTCTGTAGCGGTAAAAAGCGATGTCGAGCTTGGTGGAACGGATCAGAAGTTTAACCTGCTTGTTGGCAGAGATATCCAACGGGAATATGGAATTGCACAGCAATGCATTTTAACTATGCCGCTTATTGTTGGAACAGACGGTGTTGAAAAGATGAGCAAATCGTATGATAACTACATCGGTATTTCAGAAGACCCGAAAGATATTTACGGAAAAACACTTTCCATACCTGACAGCCTGATCTATACATATTTTGAACTTGCAACTACGATTCCTTCGGATGAACTTTCTAAAATAAAAAAACAGTTAGATGATCCAGATGTAAATCCAAGAAATATCAAGAGAAAACTTGCAAGAACATTGGTTAGCCTGTACTATGGAGTAAGTGAAGCAAAATTTGCCGAAGAAGAATTTGACAGAGTATTTATTAAGAAGGAAGTTCCTGATGAAATAAATGAATTCAGGATCAATGAAAAAAAGATTGGGATACTCGACCTGATTATAAAAGTTAACTTCGCTTCTTCTCGCGGTGAAGCAAAAAGGCTTGTAACTCAGGGCGGAGTGACAATTGATGGTATAAAAACAAATAAAATCGACTCTGAAATAATTCTTAAAGACGGAATAATACTAAAGGTTGGTAAAAGAAGATTTGTAAAACTAGTAACAAAATAAGAAAGGAGCTGCCGTTTGTATCTTCCGCAAAAAATATTTTTCACTAAAGGGGTTGGAAGAAGCAAAGAATATTTGACTTCGTTCGAGCTTGCATTAAGAAGTGCCAGAATTGAAATCTGTAACCTTGTAAATGTAAGCAGCATCTATCCCGTAAACTGCAAACGTGTTTCTGTTGCAGAAGGAGTAAAAGAATTACAACCAGGGCAGATCATTCACTGTGTGATGGCTCGTAATTCAACTAATGAACCTAACAGGTTAATTGCGGCATCATTAGGTGTTGCACTACCTGCCGATTCAAACGCATACGGGTACTTGTCGGAACATCACCCTTATGGACAGACGGAGAAAGTTGCAGGAGAGTATGCAGAAGATCTTGCAGCAACTATGCTGGCAACGACACTCGGTGTAGAATTTAATCCCGATACGGATTGGAACGAAAGAGAGGATATTTATAAAATGTCCGGGAAAATAGTTAAAACGTTCAACATAACTCAATCGGCAATGGGCGATAAAAACGGATTATGGACGACGGTTATAGCTGTTGCAGTACTTCTTCCATAAAAAACTTTATTTAAGTGGAACATGAATTATTAGATTGGATAGTTTTCTGGGGAATATTTGCACTTCTGTTTTTTATTGATCTTTTTCTGAGTGAAAAGCATAATGAAAAAATATCATTAAAATCCAGTTTAGTGTGGAGTACTATCTGGACAATTGCAGCATTGATATTTAATGTTTTCATTTACTATAGTCTTGGAAAAGACAGAGCTATTGAATTCCTTGCGGGTTACCTGATCGAACGATCCCTTTCCTTTGATAATCTTTTTGTTTTCCTTTTAATTTTCCAGGTGTTGAACGTAAGTGCAGCAAATCAGCCGCACGTTTTAAAATGGGGAATCCTTAGTGCAATTGTTTTCAGAATTATTTTTATTCTTGCCGGGGTTGGATTGGTTACTCTTTTCGAACCGGTAATTTATATTTTCGGATTGATCTTGCTTTACGCCTCATATAAGATGGCATTCGGCGGGGAACAGACAATAGATGTTGAAAATAACTGGCTTGTAAAGCTTGCTAACAAATATCTTAATTTCGACCCAAATTATAAAGGAAAGAAATTCTTTATAACAAAAAACGGGAAGAAATTTGCCACAACCATCTTTTTAACATTTCTTCTCATCGAATCATCCGATATAGTTTTTGCAGTTGATTCCATTCCAGCAATCATTGCAATTACAAAAGATACGTTTATCATTATCTCTTCAAACATTTTTGCTATTCTTGGATTAAGAGCTCTTTACTTTGCGCTTGCTGCACTTGTTGATATTTTCGTTTACCTGAAGTATGGAGTTGCGATAATTCTATTTTATGTGGGAGTGAAAATGCTGATTTCAGATTGGGTTCATATCTCAACTGAGACTTCTCTTATCGTAATTATGGCACTGCTTACAGGATCAATTGTCCTTTCACTTATACATAAGAAGATTGTTAACGAGGAAAATAAAAAGTAAGAAGACAGTTATAAAGAAAACCTCTTACTTCTTAGATTGAAAAAGTTTAATAAAGTATATCATAATGGCTACTACCAAGCCTACAAGCATCGGTTCAATTTCATTTATTACCTGTACAGATGAAAATAATTCGCGAATGAAAAACCATGTTGTACTTGCTATAACAGCGGATATCATTTCAATTAAGATAAGTTTCTTTTCAATTCTGATTTTGGGATAGTAAGCACTGATAACCGGAAGAATAATTCCTGGTATAAACAAAGAACCAATCGTGTACCAGATCTCTATTACTGAAGGAATAAAGTACGCAAGCAGAATTGCCACAGAACCGGAAATTATCAACCCGATAACTGTGTAGTGTCTTAAATTTAATTCGTTAACATCATTTTTTATCCTGAAGATGAAATCCCTACCAATCGTTGTACCACTGAGAAAAAGAAAACTAATCTGTGTAGAAATTATTGTAGCAAAAAGTGCTGCGTAAAAAATTCCTTTTACACCTGTAGGTAAAACTTTTTCTGCAAAAAGCGGAAAAGCTAAAACCGGATTTTCCAAACTCGGTAAAACAGCTTTCGAAAATAATCCGGTTGAGGTTGTAAGAAAATCAAATAAAGCCCAGAAGAGAATTGAGATGAGAATCCCTTTCATTGCGACATTACCGGATTTTGCGGCATAACATCTTTGATGAAAACCTGGATCTGCAAATGTCCAAAGCGCTATCAAAAACCATACTATTATGAAAGTTGGGGACATTCCCCCAAACACTTTTATATGATTTGCAGGAACATTTGATGATATAAAATTGATCGTTCCAAATTCTACTCCCGAAAAAACAAGAATGAGTATAAATCCAATGAACATCACAAAAAACTGGAACACATCTACATTAACATTAGAACGGAAACCGCCTTTAAGCAAGTATGCAATAGAAAGAATGAGGGTTATAATTAAAGCGGGAATGATATTAATATTAAAAATAAGAGAAAGAAGACTTGCACTCATCAAAAAGTATGGTGCGGGTGAAACAAGAACAAAAACAATAAAAGCAGAAAGAAGTCCAACCTTTTTGCCGTAAACTTCTGTTAGTTTATCGGGAATCGTAAATAGTGAAGCTTCTCTTATTTTCTTTGCGAAAAATATCCCGAATAAAAATGCAAAGATGTAATATGGAAAACCCTGGGTAAACCAGCTAACTAATCCGTACCTGTATGTAAACTCACCGACACCAAGTATTCCGCCATACCAGGTTGATACGTTAATAAGGACAAATGTAAAAAGTGTGAGCTTCCTGCTGGAAAGAAGATAATCATCGGCTTGTGAAGTTGTTTTTCTACCTGTGAAAAATCCGATTAAAAGAATTGAAGCAAAAAACAGTAATACAACTAAAACATCGGCAAAACTAAAAGAGATCATTCTTTATCATCGTATTTAAATCACGAATTACAAATGCAGTACCGTTTTTAATTTTTAACTCAACAATGTTTTTTGTGGCAACGTTGCTCGTGCTTTCCTTTTCACCAAAAGGAAGTGATATATTTTTCAACGGGTATCTTAATCCGGAAGAAGTGATTCTGGTTTTTTTATCAAATCCATATAAAGAGATTATTTCCCCGGCAAAAGACCTTAATTTCACATTTCCCTTGATAGGTTTCAAGAATGAATCTTCAGCAACAAGCGAAATATTAATTTGAGAAAAGAATTTGAGTACAATTCCAAGATTGCAAAAAGTATGATCAAGCCTGTTACCGGTTGCACCCGTTAAAAGTACTTCATCAAATTTATTTTTAATTGCGTACTTCAAACATTTTTCTACATCGGTATCGGTTTGCCTTTTGATTTCAATAATCTTAGATATCGATTTATATTTATGAAGTGCTTTGGTTGAAATTGAATCCAAATCGCCGAGGATAATATCGGGGATCAAGTTCATATTCATTGCTGAGTTAGCACCTCCATCGGCACAAATAAGATTATCAAAACCGCGTTTCTTAAAAAAAGTAACGACGTTTTTCTTCGGCGGTTTTCCGTTAGCAAGTACAATACATTTTTTCAATTAAGCTCTTTCATTAATCCTTTCTCAAAGGGAGATGAAACAAATATTAATTTTTACTATAATACTATCGGTTACAATCCAAACTGAATACCGGTAAGCCAGTTTCTTTCTGCGGCAGGGAAAAATTCCTTACCAATCGCATAAGCCGAATACAAATTATCAAAAATATTATTTACCTGGATAAATACTTTCCAGGGTGTTAAGCTATTCAGTAAATTAAATTCATAAGCAGCATAAAAATCAGATACAAAATATGCATCGTTTACGTTGTCCGTATAATCAATAAAGCCGGGGAACAGGATTAAATCCGATTTGATTTTGTTATCATAGTTATCAGAAAAAAACTTCCCGACATACTTTCCGGATAATTTTACGAAAAAGTTTTTATTATTAAATGTGATCCCGGCATTGGCAAGAAAATCCGGGAAACCACTTATGCTATTACCATTTAAGTCGATATAACTATTTTTATCTAAATAAAACTTGCCTTTTTCAATTGTATTTCTGCTGAATGTTGCATTCCCAAATAATTCTATATGATTACTTAATAATTTAACAACAGCCGATAACTCAGCACCAATATGAAGTGTACGATCAACATTTCCGGTAGTTGGTTGTCCAAATCGATCAACCTGACCATCCTTAACAATCTCATTATTGAAAATCATATAAAAAAGATTTAATGAAAGTGAGAGATTTTCTTTTGTAAACGTCGCACCCAGTTCAAAATCGTTCATTGTTTCAGGTTTAACAAGTGGTTTATTAAAGTTGTAAGTGCTAACAGTATTTAATTCAAATTGCGGAACTTCTCCTCCGCTCGATTCCGCTGCATCGTAATATTCCTTTAGCCTCGGTTCCCGCGATACTCTCGCAAAAGAAATATAAATATTTAGTGGAGAAATTGGTTTATAGTTTATCCCAAATCTTGGATTGACAAAAAAATCATCCACTGAGAAATTATTGCCAACATATTTTTCATCATATAATTTATAATTGTGATACGCTAATTGAATTTCCCCAAGTAAATTCCATTGTTTATTCATATTATAAGTTTCATTTACAAATGCACTCAGAATATCTTTTCCACCACGATAGTAGTAATATTTATAATCTTTTGTTACTCCAACTGGAAGATTTTCAGCATAATTAATACTCCCCCAATGTATGGATCTATGTTTTCTTAATTCCGCGCCAAAAAATAATTCGCCATTTTTATGTTTTAGACTAAATCTGGGTATCCATCCGAATTGTGTATTATCGACCTGGGCCCGTATTAATGTATTTGTCGGACCATAAGCGCTATCCGGTAAAAATCCGTTCTCTTTTAATCTGAAGTAATCATTATAACCATAATCAGGAATAGCCCAGGAACCATCATAATTAAAAAATCCATCACCAAATACTAAAAACAATGCTGAGTTGAATTTCAGATTATTATTGATCTGCCATTCATTCAACAATTCATAATGCGGCTGATTAAAGTTTTCAATTTCTTCCGGTTTTCTTTCCAGAGTATAAGTATACTTATTGTCACTTGCTTCCCAATATGAAAAATTTTGTCTCCTTAGTTTTTTATCCTTTACGGCAAACTTTGCAATTCCGGTATACCCAAGTCCATCCTCGAGAGGTCCGCCATAAAAATTTAACTGGGTTGTAAAGTTATCATCATAACGGATTGCAGATAAAAAATAACTATTGAACTTTACCCAGGTTTTATCTTTATAGCCTGAAGAAAGAATTTGTCCGAGTTTGGCGTAAACGGAATATTTTTTATCTATCAATCCACTTGAAAATGCCGCTGAATACTTTCTTGTTACATATGAGCCATAAGATGCAGAAAGATTGAGCTTTGGTTGATCAGAAAACGAAGATGTAATTAAATTGATCGATCCACCAATTGCAGGATAACCGAATACACCCGAACCTGCGCCCCTCTGCACCTGGATCAGTTCTGTACTTGAAAGCAGATCGGGAAAATCCAGCCAGTAAACATTGTGATCTTCCGGCTCATTTTGTGGTATTCCATTTATCGAAACTGAAATTCGTCTTTGATCGAATCCGCGAATACTCACATAATTATAACCTATTGCATTTCCACTTTCCGAATAAAATGTAGTTGAAGGAAGCTCGCTCAGATATTTTGGAATATCATAAATAGTATATTCATTTTCAATTTCTTTTCTTTTTATCTGATCGAAAGCAAGTGGTGTAATCCCTTTCTTTCCAATACTTGCATCAATAAGTACAGTTTGTGAAGGAATAATTTTTCTATCAAGGAAAATAGTGTACAGAGTCACACTATCCGATGTTGGGATTGAGGAAATATCATACAATTCAGAGATCAGAATTTTCATGGTTTTGTAACCTACATAGCTAATAACCAGGTAATCATCGGGATTAACATTTGCTTTAAGACTAAACATTCCATTTTCATCAGAACTTGTTCCTATTGTTTTATCAGTAACCAATAGGATATTAGCATCCGGAAGAATTGAATTATTTTCCGAATCCCGTATCCAGCCACTTATTGTTAGCTGCTGAGCTAAGACACTTAAATTGAGAAAGAGAAAAAAAATGATGAAGATTCTCATTTGAATACTCCTTTCAAATAAAAAAAGCCGTTGGGTAAACGGCTAAAATCTTTATCATTTTTATTAAGAGGAAGGTTTTAGCCCGTTTTCCTACGCTGGCATTACCCAGATCAGGTATTAGGGTATTATCTCAGTCATCCCGGAGGATAACACCCCTAACGGCTCCTATTTAAAAATATTTTATACAGTGAAAACTTAAATAAGATGTAAGAAGTAATCAACCCACTTTCAATTTTTGACCGGGTTTTATCTGGCTTCCGGTGAGGTTATTTAATTTTTTAATTTTCTTGATGGAGATATTATATTTTTTTGAAATAGAATAAAGTGATTCACCCTTGGTAACCAGATGATATTGAGAATTTCCATCGCGTGAATAGGATTTATCTTTTCTGATTTTAAGCCTATCGCCGGCAATAATCGTGTTATCAGGTAAATCATTCCATTCCCTGATCGAAGATATTGAAACATGATATTTTTCAGCTATCTGGCTTATTGTTTCACCTCTTCTAACAGTATGATAGCTGTAAAGGCTGGAATTGTTTCTTACATTTTTTGTTTTAGTTGTATTACTACTTGAATTAGAGTTTGAATATATCTTTAAAGTTTTACCTGCAATTATTTTATTACTGCTTAAATTATTCCACTTGCGAATATCACTTACAGAAACATTAAACTGTTCGGCAATATTTCCGATAGCATCTCCTCTTTGTATCGTATACAACTCGTAATCACTATTTGATTTGGTTGTACTGCCAAGGTAATGATTTTCATTTCCAGGTGAATAATTTGAATATATTTTTAAAGTTTGTCCGGCAATTATTTTATTACCGGAAATTCTGTTCCAGCTCCTGATATTTGATGTAGAGACATGATAAAGCTCGGCAACACCTCCAATAGTATCGCCTGGTTTAATTTTATAATAATTTACATTTTTGCCTGAAACATCACTACTGGTTTCAACAATATCATTATCAGATGAGTATGATTCGTTGGAAAAAATCTTCAAATTCTGCCCGGTAATAATCCGGTTACTTCTAAGTCCGTTCCATCTTCTGATATCCCTCGTACTTACAGCATAAAGTTCTGCAATTTCACTTATCGTATCACCGCTTTTTACTTTGTACCTGATTAAATTTGCTTTATTATTATTTGAAACTTTATTTATTGTTTTATATGAAGTAGGAACACTTCCATCAGTGTAAATCTTAAGCTTCTTACCGGCTATAATTTTGTTGCCTCTAAGACTATTCCATTCTTTAATCTGGCTAATCTTTACACCGTAACGCGAAGCTATCAATCCAAGACTTTCACCTCTCCTTATTCTATGATAAACCAACGAACTTTCAATAGTCGATTTTTCCTCGATCTTTGTACTCTTATCCAGACTTGCGAAATAATCTTTGTTATCTTCAGGAACATAAATAGTAAGTTTTTGTCCCACACGGATCGTTGTAGTGTAGGGAATATTATTCCAGTTACGAATATCTGTAACGCGAGAATTAAACCTATCAGCAATACCTAACAAGCTGTCATCTTTTTTAACGCTGTATTCAACCGGAGCAAAGCCTTCCGGGGTTATTGCCGGAGAAAGCGATGGCTCTTCATCCACATCACCGGTTTCAGTTTCATTTTCTACTATGTCGGAAACAGCTACTACATCAGTTTCACCACTATCCATATCAGTGTTTGAACTTCCATTTAATTCTGAATAAGGAGAAACATAATCCTGAACTGTACCTGTCCCATCTTCCAATGCAACCTGAGTATCTGTATTAGATGCATAATCATTTTCCTCAGGATTAACTAATACAGGAATTTTTAATGTAACACCGGGATATAATTTTGATTTGGTCGAAATGTTATTTGCATCTGCAATGTCATAGACAGTAACATTATATTTTTTTGCTATTCTTGTTAAGTTTTCTCCGTGCGAAACAGTATGAACAAGAAATGTTCGTCTCGCCGATTCAGGTATGTTTTGCATCTTTGCTGCAAAAACATCCATTGAACCTTTAGGAATTTTTAACGGGTAACCACCAGGATAATCAGGTGGTGTGCTCAGTTGAATTAACTCAGGATTCATATCCGTTAAGGTAGCCAGGTCGGTTCCGGCACAGCTTGAAAGAAATCCTAAATCTATTGCTCCCTGAACATTAAAAATATCGTAAGTGTATGGATCCGCTTGTTCAATGTTTGAGAAACCGTAAGCTGCAGGATCCATTGCAATCAGGCAAAGAGCTATATATTGAGGAACATAATTACGTGTTTGTCTCGGCAAATATCTTCTGATCGACCAAAAGTCTATTCCACCGGATTTCATCATAGCTCTTCTAATTCTGCCTTCACCTGCATTATATGCTGCAAGTACAAGATACCAGTCTCCGAATGTTTCATAAAGATCTTTAAAGTGTTTTGCTGCTGCAACAGTGGACTTATAGGGATCTCTTCTGTTATCAACATAAAAATCAGATTCCAAACCATAAATTTTACCGGTGGATTTTATAAATTGCCACAAGCCTACAGCACTTGCCCATGATCTTGCGGTAGGATTCAGTCCGCTTTCCATCATACTTAAATACATAAGCTGACTTGGAAGCCCTTCTCTGGTAAAAATCTTGCTCATCATTGGAAAATACTTACCTGAACGAGAAAGCCATCTGTACATTACATCAGTCCCTCTTCCGGTAAAATACTCTATCCATTGTTCAACGTAAGAGTTTAATTCAAGTGGTATATCTGCAGCAACGACTTCTGTAACATGACCATTTTCTATATCACTCATCTTATCAATTTCAATGGCAGATTCTTTCATCCATTCTTCATATGCACCAAAAGAAACACCTTCGGGCAGTGTACCAAGTTCATCTATGAAAAGCTTATAATCTTCTATTACTGAGTTTTCCAGTTCTACATATGCATCGTTATTTTCAATACCGGGATAATAGCTAAGATTGTTTATAGAACGAAGTGCGGATTCGAAATGAGCAACTGTTTCGGTGGTATCGCCTTCCTCTTTTTTCTTTAAAGCAGTTAAATAGTCCTGTCTGGCCTGTTCAAGCATTTCGGAAACAATGCTTCCTCTATCAAAATTTTCCTGAGGAGGAACAGTTTTCTCATTTTTGGAAATCTCTTTATTCCCACTACAGGAAAAAAAGAACATTACAAATACAAATATTAACGTAATTCCGGTAAGCGTTCTGATCATTCGTTCTCCAATTATGAAATTTTGTTCCTAAATTTAAATTATATTAAAGGCTTTATCAAGCAAAAAATTAAATGGTGGCTGTAATTCTTTATTTTACAATTAGTTAGCTCCGCTCAAACTACAGCGGAATATTACCATGTTTCTTCTTAGGATTCATATCAACTTTCGTGCGAAGTAAATTGTACGCACTGATCAACTTTATACGTGTTTCGCGGGGTAATATTACATCGTCTACAAAGCCTCTTTCAGCGGTTATATATGGATTGGCAAATTTATTCCGGTATTCTTCGATCTTTTTATCAAGTTCTTTATCCGGGTCCCTAGCTTTATTGATTTCCTTCTTAAAGATGATTTCTACAGCGCCTTTAGGACCCATTACAGCAATTTCTGCAGAAGGCCAGGCAAAATTGAAATCGCCACGGATATGTTTCGAATTCATAACATCATAAGCTCCGCCATAAGCTTTTCTTGTTATCACAGTAATTTTAGGAACGGTCGCCTCACTGAAAGCGAACAATAGTTTAGCCCCGTGGCGGATAATTCCGTTCCATTCCTGTTCTGTCCCGGGTAAAAAGCCGGGAACGTCTTCAAGAACAAGTAATGGAATTCCAAAAGCATCACAAAATCTTACAAACCTTGCTGCTTTAACCGAGGCATTAATATCGAGAACACCTGCTAAAACTTCAGGCTGATTAGCAATAATTCCAACCGCCATTCCCCCAATCCTGCAAAAACCACAAATAATATTTTCCGCATAATCTTTATGAACTTCAAAGAAATCATTATTGTCTATTATCAAATGAATGATGTCTTTCATATCATATGGTTTGTTCGGATTATCCGGAATAATTTTATCAAGTTTAGGTTCGGGTTTAATATCTGTTTCATCAAAATCCAATTCCGGCGATTTGTCCATAAAATTCAGTGGCAGAAACCCAAGTAACTTTCTTACATTAGATAATGTTTCAACTTCATTTTCATAAATGAAATGTGCTACACCACTTTTTGATGCATGAGTTTCTGCACCACCTAAATCTTCAAAGCTCACATCTTCGTGCGTTACGGTTTTAACAACATTAGGCCCTGTAACAAACATATAGCTTGTACTTTTCGTCATAAAAATAAAATCAGTTATAGCAGGAGAATAAACTGCACCGCCTGCACAGGGACCAAGCACTACTGATATTTGAGGGACAACACCAGACGCCAAAGTATTTAACAAAAAAATATCGGCGTAACCACCAAGACTCACAACTCCTTCCTGGATTCTCGCACCACCGGAATCGTTCAAACCAATTACAGGTATTCCCGTCTTCATTGCAGTTTTCATTACTTTAACTATTTTCTCTGCGTGAGTTTCTGAAAGTGAACCGCCAAATACGGTAAAATCCTGGCTGAATAAGGCAACCGGTCTCCCATCTATTTTTGCAAATCCGGTAACAACTCCATCACCGGGATAGTTCTGCTTATCTAAACCGAAATCATGCGCCCTGTGCTTAACAAAAGTATCTATTTCTTCAAAGCTCCCTTCATCAACCAGAAGCTCTATTCTTTCTCTTGCTGTAAGCTTTCCTTTATCGTGTTGGGCTTTTATTCTGGTCTCGCCACCGCCGAGCTTTGCATCTTCTTTTAATTTATTTAATTGTTCGATCTTATCTTTCACACATAGCCTGAGAGAATTTCAAATATATAAGTATTTAAATTAACAATAATAACTATTGCGTTAAACCGAAATATTGATACTTTAGGATAAAAATGGATTGTGTAATTTTTCGTGACCTATAGTGCTTTTTTCACCATGTCCGGGATAAATTACAACTTCATCAGGTAGTGTTAATAATTTATTTTCTATTGAATCGATCAAAACATTAAAATTTCCGCCAGGGAGATCGGTTCTGCCAATGTTTTCATCAAAAAGCACATCGCCGGAAATACAAAAGCCGCTATCTTCCATATACAAACAAAATTCGCCGGGTGAATGTCCCGGTGTGAATAACATCGTAATCGATTCATTTCCTAATTTAATTTTCTCATCTTCTGAAAGAAATTTTTCCGGTTCAGGAAGCTTATTTAGTGTTACGCCAAACATAGCAGCCTGGTTCTCAGCATTTTCAAAAAGCAGTAAATCTTTCTCAGGCATATAATAAACAGGATTGTATTTTGTCTTAATGAAACTACATCCCAAAATATGATCGATATGGCAATGAGTATTAATCAGGTAAGATATTTTCAACGAATTTTCTTCAATGAAAGAAGCCAATTTATCCTCTTCTTTCTCGTTAGACATTCCAGGATCTATAACTGCTGCTTCTTTTGTTTCTTTATCCCAGATTATATAAGTATTTTCAAAAAAAGGATTGAATGTAAATTTGTGAATATTCATTATCCGGGATAGTTACTTCCTGAAATTTTTCCTGATACGACCGGGAAGCTTTTTATTGTAACTGTTGAAGTTATCCTTCATCTCTTCAATAGAATCGCCACCAAATTTAATTATTAAATGATTTGCCAATACCCAAGCAAGCATACTCTCACCAATTACCGCACAAGCGGGAACCGCAACAAAATCGCTTCTTTCTCTTCTTGCTTCAACACCTTTCATTTTTTTAAGATCTACAGATTTAATTGGTCTCATCAAAGTTGCAATCGGTTTCATTGCACCTCTTACAACAATCGGTAATCCTGTACTTATACTACCTTCAAGTCCACCTGCTCGATTAGTTTTTCTTGAAATATTCTCTCCCGACATAATTATTTCATCATGTGCTTTCGAACCAAATTCCATTGCGTTTTGAAATCCCTGCCCAATCTCAACTCCTTTTACAGCATTGATGGACATAATTGCAGATGCAATATCCGCATCCAGTTTCCTATCATAATGCATAAAACTGCCGAGCCCGAGAGGAATCCCGCTAGCTACAACAAAAAAAGTTCCACCGAGAGTATTACCTGTTTTCTTAGCAGTTTTTATTTTTTTGATAATTTTCTCTTCCTGATTTTTATCAAGCACCCTTAAACTACTCCTGTCCGATTTAACAGAAAGCTCAGATGCATTGAAACCATTTCCAATCTTATTATTATAAATTTTATCCACAAAATTCTGAGTTGGGAAAATCCCGCCAATACTTTCTACATAACTCCCAATATGAATATTAAACTCTTCCAGCAATCTCATTGCAACAGAACCTGCCGCAACGCGTGCGGCTGTTTCTCTCGCACTCGATCTTTCTATTGAGTTCCTGATATCGTACAAATTATATTTTGAAACACCCGTCAAGTCAGCATGTCCCGGACGCGGGACAGTTATTTTTACACTTCCTTTTTTTCTTTGTTCTGCATCCATCAAATGGATCCAGTTCTCCCAATCTCTATTCCTTATTAAAAGCGAAATGGGTGAACCCATTGTTTTTCCATACCTGATACCGCTCAAAATTTCAGCTGTATCGGTTTCAATTTTCATACGGCCTCCCCTTCCATAACCCATCTGTCGTCTTTTCAACTGAGCATCTATATAACCTTTTGTTATTTTAAGATTGGAAGGGAAACCCTCAATAATTGTTGTTAGAGCCTTTCCGTGAGATTCACCGGCTGTAAGAAATCTGATCATAATAAATAGTTGTTTGTTTTAGTTTAAATATAAAAAAACGTCCCGATAAAAATCGGGACGTTGTGAAATAATTAATTATTCAAGATTATGTTTTATTCAGGTATTTCGAGTCCGACAAATCTGTTATTACCCTTATTGTCAATAACTTTCAGTAATAGTGCCGAACCTTTCTTTGAATCTACAGCTTTTGTGAAATCTTCAACGTTGTCTATTTCTTTTCTATCCGCCTGAACAATTACTAATCCTGCAAACAATCTCTGATCTTCTGCAGCACTGTAATGCTTAACCTCTGTTATTAAAACACCATGATCTACATTGAAATCTGATTTGTCACGATCAGTTAGATTCTTTACTGTTAAGCCGAGATTGTCAAAGGTGGCTGTAGACATTTTAGTATTGTTCTCTTTTTCATTCTCAGACTTGCTCGAAACAGGTTCAGTCTTTGCATCTTCTTCACGGGGTTTCAGCGTTACTTTTCTTTCTATTGTTTCACCGTCTCTGTATATTTTTAACTTTATAGTTGTACCGGCTGTTTGAGAGGCAACATAACTTTGTAATTGATTAGGAGCGTCAACTTCTTTACCATCTACCGAAAGGATAACATCACCTGCCCTTAGATCCGATTCTGAAGCTGCTCCATTTTTAAGAATGCCTTGAATTATTACACCGTGCGGTTTGTCCATTCCAATTGATTTTGCTATCGCGTCATCAACATTTCCGATATTAATTCCTATATATCCTCTATTGACTTTACCATTTGCGATTAAATCTTTTGCAACAGATTTTGCCAGGTTGATTGGAATAGCAAAACCATAACCGATATAAGTTCCCGTTTGTGTAGCAATAGCGGAATTGACTCCAACAACCGAACCTGAAAGATCAACTAAAGCTCCACCACTATTACCAGGATTAATTGCGGCATCCGTCTGAATAAAATCTTCAACACCATAGCTATCTTTTATTAGTCCAAGCTGTCCTCTTCCCATTGCGCTAACAATGCCTGCTGTAACGGTTGATGCTAATGAAAGAGGATTTCCTATTGCCATAACCCATTGCCCGACCTTTAACTGATCAGAATCACCAAGATATGCAACCGGTAGATTATCAGCATCAATTTTTATTACTGCCAGATCTGTTAAAGGATCAGTTCCAATAACCTTAGCATCAAAAGTTCGTTTATCAAACAATCCCACAGTTACTTTATTTGCATGTTCAACAACGTGGTTGTTTGTTACTATGTATCCATCCTTTGAAATTATTATTCCACTTCCGGAACCTTTTTGTTCTTTTGGCATATCTTTAAATGGGAAGAAGAAGAAATCATCGTGGGGATTATTTTCAATTTCGGATACAACTGTTATTTGAACAATTGCCGGAGTTACTTTTTTTGCGGTCTCAATAAATGCCTGACTAAATGAAGAAGCATCGGCATCTAATGTAACAGGTGCGTTATCAGCACCAAGTTTTATATCAGCATAACCTGGTCTGACCAGACCAAATCCTGATACTAATATAGCACCGAAAAGAATTCCCATTCCCAATAAGATTACGGCGCCTACAATACCTTTAAGTTTCATTTTTGATTCTCCAATAATTTTTGTTATTAATTAATTAATTTTCCGTTCAGGTTTTATTAAAAAATATTAATAGGATTTTAATGATTGTATTCCTTTAAAATCAGGTATATGATACTTCAAATACAATTCAAAAAAATCAGTGGCATTTTTAATCGTGCTTTCGTTAATTTTTATTCGCTTATTAAATTTTAGACAATTAAGGTAATTGAAAAGTTCCATATCAATCTTAAAATTGTCTATGTGCTCACGCCTGCATTTCTCACAAAGCAGACCACGTTCCAGGTTATAACCAAGTGTTTTTTTTTCCAATTCAGTTGTTCCGCAAACAGAGCATTTATCCAGGTTAATTCCATATCCTGATTCTTCAATAAAAAAGAGTGTGAATCTGCTGAAAATTATCTCAGGTCTTTCATCTGATGAGTTAAACAAAGATAAGATTCTTATCAGTCCGTTAAAAAGTCTTTTATTAGGTTCATCGTCAACACTCAATTTTTGCACCAGTTCAATAACAGCATAAGCAAATTTTAATGAGTTCAAATTCTCTTTTATGTGAGGAAAATGCGAGATTATTTCAGTGCCCGATAAGAACTGAACTTCACGTGCATCTTTTTTATAGAGAATAATTTCAAGATGATTTGGCGGATCGGCAATCATTCCCATCTTAGACTTAGGATTTCTACCTCCCTTAATAATTGCCGAAATCTTTCCAAAATCCAAAGTGTAAAGAGATACAATACTGCTAGTATCACCGTAGTCCAATTTTCTTAAAACCACGGCTTCCGTTTTTATTATTTCACTCATCAGATGAAATTATAGGGAAAGTTAAAAACACCTTCCTCAGTAATAATGCCTTTAATAAGGTGAGATGGGGTTACATCGAATGCCGGCATGAATGCTTCGTATTCGGATAAGGTAATCCAAGATTTATTGATTGATAACAATTCAGATTTATCACGGTATTCAATTTCGATTTGCTCTCCGGACGCAATGTTCCTGTCGATTGTTGTAGACGGAGCAGCAATATAAAAAGGGACGTTATGATGATAGCTAATCAAAGCTAAACTATATGTACCGATTTTATTTGCAGCATCACCATTCAAAGCTATTCTATCAGCACCGGTGATAACAACATCTATCTTTCCCTGCTTCATAAGAACTGCCGCAGAAGAATCGGACTGAATCGAAAACGGGATGCCGCATTTTGCAAGTTCGAATGCGGTTAGACGAGATCCCTGCAGAAGTGGACGGGTTTCATCTGCATAAACATACTTAACAAGGTTATTTTCGAAAGCAGTTTTAATTACGCTAAATGCAGTGCCATCTCCACCAGTTGCTAACTTACCCGTATTACAATGTGTAAGTACAACTGATTTCTTTTTAAAAATGCTTAAACCTTTTTTGCCCATTTTTGTACAATAATCTTTATCCTTTTGATGAATCTCTTTCGCACGATTGAGAAGAATTCCGTAAACATCATCAGAATTTTTGTTAGCTTCAAAAGTTTTTTTCATCTCATCAATCGCCCAAAAAAGATTAACCGCCGTGGGACGAGTTACTTTCAATCTGTTGTAAGCTGTATCAAATATTGATGTGAGATCTTTCTTTACTTTTTTAACTGATAATACCAACGCATAAGTAGCGGCAATTCCGATTAACGGCGCACCACGGATTTCCAATCTTTCAATTCCTTCGGCTATACGATTGTAGTCATCAGTTTCTATATAATTTTCTTTTAAAGGTAGTTTGGTTTGATCAAGATAGATAATCTTATCTTTCTCAAACTTTAAAGAGAAGTAATTATTCTGTGTCATCGAATTTTGTGATATTTAAAAATCCTCTGAATCTATCCTGAACCTGCAAATAAGATAAATCCTCAAGTCCTTTTGTGCTGAATTTTTCCACACAAAACGAAGCCATTGAACTGCCGTAAATCACTGCAGCTTTTAAACTATTCGGGGAAAGATTACGCGATTTGAAAAGATATCCTATAAATCCACCGGCGAATGAATCGCCTGCACCAGTCGGATCAAAAATTGTTTCCATCGGGTAAGCCGGAGCGGAAAATATCGTATCATCCGTGAATAACATTGCACCGTGTTCACCTTTTTTAATGATAAGAATTTCCGGACCAAGTTTTCTTATCATTTTAGAGGCTTTAATGAGATTCGGTTCCTGTGCAAGAAGGCGTGCTTCAGAATCATTTATAATTAATACATGAACTTTTTTGAGCAGCTCAAGCAATTCATCTTTCTTTCCTTCAATCCAGTAATTCATAGTATCGCAAACAATAAATTGCGGATCATCCATCTGAGCAAGAACTTTTAACTGGAGAGTTGGATCTATATTTCCAAGACAAACATATTTCGATTTCCTAAAACTTTCCGGGATGATAGGATCGAACGATTCAAATACATTTAACTCGGTAAACAAAGTATCACGAACATTCAGATCGTAATGATATTTACCACCCCAGCGAAATGTTTTTCCACCTTCAATTTTTTGTAATCCTTCAAGATCGACATTATGATCTTCCAACAGCTTAACGTATTCGTCGGGAAAATCACTGCCTACTACCCCAACCAGGCGAACAGGACCGGAAAAATAGCTTGACGCCAATGAAATATATGTTGCTGATCCTCCCAAAGCATCTTCAACTTTATCAAATGGGGTAGTTACGGTATCCAAACCCAGCGAGCCGACAATTAATAAACCCAATATATTCTCCTGTAAATTTTTCCAAGTGGATAAATAAAAATAGTGAAAAGGTAAATTAAAGAACAGGTAGGCACTAAAACTTAAATAACAGTTTTTATTTCAACAAAATTAAGGAAGCTTCTTTCATTTAAAAAATACTCTTCGATAAGCTCCAGAGCCTTCCGCTGTCCTTCCCAGGCTAACATTTTCTTTGCTTTTTTTGATTTTACCCATTTAAACTCTGTATGTTCTTTACTCAGCAGTACTTCCGATTTTTTATCAACCTGAACAGCAAAAACAGGCACTAAACAAATTGTGTCAGATTTATCAGAATAAAATGAATTTACTTTGGGAGCCACCCATATTTTTAACAGAGTCAGTCCGGTTTCTTCTTTAACTTCACGAATCGCAGTTCCAAATGCTTTTTCTTCAGTTTTAATTTTCCCTGAAACCATTTGCCACATGCCCGGATAAATCTGGTTTTCCGCACGCTTCAAAAGCAGAAATTCAAGTCCTTCTTTTCTTTTTCTGAATATGTGAACTTCAACAAGATTTGATATTATTTTCATCTGGAACTCCTTTATAGCTCCTTAATTAGCTATTTCATTTATAAATGTTTGAATGGACTAATGAACATTATAATTAAAAATTATGCAAACATTCAGTTACATCAGAAATACGCTCTTGCTTCAGCCCGTGCTGTATGAATTACTCTCCCTTTTCCCTGAAGCCTTCCTTCATAATTTACTGTTGTCTGAAGAAATGAAGCAACACGGTAATCAAAATTAAGCCGCCAGAAATAGTTTTTCCCTACCTGATTACCACCTGTTAGCTCAAAAGGGATTGTATTTTCAGTGGTATTTGCAATAAGTTCACTTCTTTCCAGTTCTATTCTCAATCTTCCTTTACTGGCAAAGGAAAGATTAAATCTTAATGTCTGTGAATTCAAATCTATTATTGTTGGATTTCCCGGGTAAGTGTCTTCGCTTCTGCCGACTTTTACCTTGAATCCGACCTCAAGTGTAGACTCGGGTCTATATGAAAAATCAGATGCAATATTATTATCCGTTATCGATCTGCTTCTTGTTGAGCTGACAGGCGCAATTGCATTATCCGTAATATTTGTAAGATCAGTTTGGTTGCTCATTTCTTTTATCATCCTGAAACGAATCCTTAAGCTTCTCTCACGGTTGTAACCACGTTCCACTCCATTGTAGTATTCACTCATTCTTTTATTTTGAGTAAAGCGGAATCTGAACGAAAGTTCCTGGCTGTTTTCGTTTATGAAAAAATCCTGCTGGAAATAATTTGAACCGTTTATTGTTTTGCCTGCAACCTGGAAATCACTGAGATGTAACAAATATATTTTTGAAAAATTTGTTTCCCGTGTGTTTTCCTCAATCCGCCAGACCGTCTCAGTAGAAAGCGGTTTCAAAATTGTACCAAGCAAAGAATTCTTATCAAATATAGTAGCGTACTTTATTTTCCAGCGAGTGCTGGTTTTTAATTGAATTACAGGAAACAGTTCATCCGAGGGAATTGTAATAAGTGTGAAATCGCCGTCATACACAGTCTGTTCAAATTCTTCTTCATCAGCAATGCCGTTGTTGTTAAGATCGCCGAGATATTTATAGTTTCCTGTTCCACTTGGAACAGGCACAAAAACTTTCTCTAGTCTTGCTGATCTTTTTGTCGATACTTCATAAAAAAGATTTCCATCAACTATTGGATCCCAGAACCTGAATTTTGAAGTAGAACGCACAAGTATTGTCTGATTATCCAGATTACCCTGCTGTTTGAAAATGGTCGAAAACTTCTTATCCCGGAATGTAAGATTGAAAACGGTGTTGAATTCTCTAATTCCACTATAACCGAGTTCATAATACTGTGTAGTGGAATGTGCCTGCTTTTCCATAATTCCGTTCAACGGTAAATAATCATCACGTAACGAATACTTGGCGCTCAGTTTTAAACCATTAAGTTCGACTAATTGAAGATAAGGATTAATCTCAAAATATTTTAAGCTTGCTGATAATAGAGAGTCTTTTTGATTTATTTTGTCTTTCTTATCCTCAGAAAGAAATTCAACACCCGGTTTCAGCTTCCAGAAAATATAATAACCATTTCCCTGCTGCCGAAGCCATTTTGTATTGGTTGAAGAGTTATTGGATTCATTATAGTCGAATGTATAATCGAGGTTGTAGCTTTCGTTGTTTGAAACTTTCAGGACATTCAAAAACCTGTTTGAGTTAAAATTATCACCTCTTTTAAGAAATCCTGCTGATGAAGAAAAACTAACTT
>Ga0307425_1000695_pt1 | contig 20738 bp, 18 predicted proteins | sample SalMarWE160330MG_FD_202152 | JGI IMG/M metagenome (GOLD analysis project Ga0307425, IMG submission 202152) | Salt marsh sediment microbial communities from the Plum Island Ecosystem LTER, Massachusetts, United States - WE1603-30 | ecosystem: Environmental > Aquatic > Marine > Intertidal zone >...
GTAGTCATATGTTTTGTAGCAAAAAAAGAGAAAGCACCTGCAACACCGAATCCACCTACCTTTTTACCGTTGAATTCTGTTCCGTGAGCCTGGGCACAGTCTTCAAGGACAGGGATCCCATGCTTTTCAGACAGGGCCAAAAAATCGTCCATTTTGGCGGCCGTGCCGAACAGATGCACAGGAATGATGGCTTTTGTTTTGGATGAAATATGTTCTTCAGTGCTTTTGGGGGAGAGACAAAGATCATCCAAATCGATATCAGCAAAAACAGGAACTGCACCGAGAAAAAGTACCGACGAAACTGTTGCGAAGAAAGTAAGCGGTGGGACAATGATCTCGTCGCCTTTGCCAATACCTAGAGCTTCTAGGGCTATGTGTAAGGCCGCTGTCCCGCTGTTTACTGCAATGGAATAGTCAACGCCGATATATTTAGAGAAATTCTTTTCAAACTGTTCAACCGTAGCTCCGGAAACATAATTTCCAGACAAAAGAACTTTCCGGACCGCAGCAACCTCTTCCTCACCAACTTGTGGAGATGCAACTTTGATGAAATGATCTTTCATTTATGAAAAACCTTACTATACATATTTGAAGGAACTGTTTCTATATACAGGGGACTCCCAATCCCAACCAAGTGCATCAAACTTTTCAATAAGATCCTGTATTCCTTTATTTACGGAGCATTTAGCTTTCCAGCCGACAATATTATTCAATTTCTGGCAGTTGATCTGATAATCTCGTCTATCGGTAGGTTTGTCTTTGATGTATTCAATATCAGTTCCGGGAAGAAATTTCCGGACAATTTCAGCGATCTCCTTAACTGTCTTGTTATTGGAGTTATCTCCAAGATGAAATATTTTTCCACTGCGAGTAAAGCGGGGTGCATTTAGCGTCTCAACAAATGCTTCTGCGATATCCCTAACATGGATAAGTGAACGGTACTGGTGTCCCTCACCGTAAATAGTGATTTTTCCCTCTTTCCAAGCTTTGTACGCGAAAAGGTTAGTCACGAGATCAAGCCGTGGACGTAAAGACCATCCGAAAGCGGTCGTCAGCCGGAGAATCGTCGGATGAAAATGAGGAATTTCATGAGCCCTATTAAGAATAATGTTCTCTGAGCGAAGCTTCGCATGGGCATATGCAGATAACGGCGCGGGTGGCGTTTCCTCCGTAACCTCCTTATATAATCCCTGGACATTTCCGTAGACGGAGCAGGAGGAGGCAAAAATAAAATCTCTGACCAAGTCCAGTTCAGGATCTGTGCAACAGTTTATCAAGGTCCGCGTGCTTTCAACATTTATTGAAAAATGGGCCTTATGATAGTTTTGGCATGCAAACTCTCCCACAATTCCTGCAAGGTGAATAACGGCATCGATTCCTTCAAGGGCATAGATAATATCTTTGGAATTCCTGCAATCCCCTTCGATGATCTCTATTCTGTCAAGAAATGGCTCCAATGAGTTTTTTCCCCAATAAAACGTGTCAAAAACCACAGGATCATGGTTATTTTTCAACAACTCCTCAACAATTACACAACCAATGTAACCGGCTCCCCCCGTGACCAAAACTCTCATTCCGTGTCCCCTTTAATTTATGTGATAATAATTTTCGGCGAGCTAATTCGCCCGTTAGGCCAAATATAGTTTCTGATTTATCTTTCCTTATTTCAAATAGGTGACCTTTTTTCTTGAACCATCCCATCTTATATCCGGGATAAGTGCATGGGATCGGGCTTGTATGCGGTGTTTATACTTTATCAAATCTTTAAGCATTATTTTTAATTCAGCCTCCATATCGCGGGTGGGGGCATATCCCAGGTCAAGGAGATGCTGGTGGTCCGGATTGTAGTAGTGCTCTTCTGGCTCAAGTCTTGGGTTTTCAAGGTTGCGCACATCAACCTTGAGCCCCAAATCGCTCGCAACCTTTTGAACTTTAATTGCCAGTTCGGTCAGATCATAGACCTCTTCAAACTGGTTGAAGACTCTGTATTCTTTTGGTTCAGGAGGATTTTCAATGGCAAGGGTCAAACACTGCATGGAATCGCGAAGCGGCAGAAAACCCCTTTTTTGGTGACCTTTACCAAAAGGGCTCAAGGGCATTCCGATGACGGACTGTGCGCAAAAGCGGTTTATGGCAGTGCCAAAGGACTGGTCAAAATCAAAACGAGTTAACAGTCTTTCATCATCACCAATTTCATTAATACGTGTACCAAATACTACGCCCTGCATAATGTCCGTTGATCTGAGGCCCCATATGCGGCAAGCAAACATGATGTTATTGGTGTCATGTACCTTTGTTTGGTGATACCAGCTTCCGGCCCTCTTCGGAAAGGGCAAGGTGTCTTTGCGTCCCCGATATTCAATTTCGAAGAAACCCTCAGGAATATCTATGTTTGGAGTGCCGTATTCCCCCATAGTTCCTAACTTGACCAGATGGGCTTCAGGGGAGACATCACGCATAGCATGGAGTATATTAATGGTACCCAGCAAATTGTTCGTATGGGTAAAAGCAGCATGATGTACATCGATCATGCTGTAAGGGGCGGACGGCATTTCCGCAAGGTGAACAATGGCTTCAGGCTGAAAGGCCCTGAAAAAGTTCCACACAAAATTGTAATCCGTCATGTCACCCCGGATGAACTGCAAATTTGTGCTGAAGTTTTCTCGAAATGCCTGGAGACGCTCTGTCATCCTCCTGATGGGGGTGGCCGATTGAGACCCCATTTCAGCTACCCAATCTCTTCGATGATAACAATCGGCACCAGCGACTTCATGTCCTTGTGCGGTCAGGTGCATGGAGAGAGGCCATCCTAAATACCCATCCACGCCAGCGATAAAAATACGCATCTTAGCTTTCTCCTCGTCATTTGAAATGCACGCAACTTGTATCGGAATATCAGCCTGTTATCAAAATCAAGTATTGGCAAGCATCGCAGGTTTTGATTTTCAAGTCAAGCTCCACTATTAGATATTTCAGTGAAACCAACTGCAGAAATAACGCATTGTTTTTCAAGCAAAATTTTTAAAAAATATCATTCTGTAAAAATAGCATGATGGTGAGATATTGTCACTTGAGACTGAAGGATTTCCGGGTTATATTCAAAAACGGTTAAGAAATCATCTTTTAGATCATTGTGAGCGGTGCGGCTGGAGGGTATTAGGTGCTTAAAAATATTAAATATAATGAAATTTGGGCCCGATCATGAGGTTGAAGGAAATGGTCATGGGCTGGAAAATTCATCCCATCCTAAGGGACAGCGATCCCATAGATGTGCTCAGTGCCATGCTTGCCGGGCTTCTGCTGGTGAAATAGGGCTGAAAGGGGGAAAATAGATGAGGATTGGATTCTATCAGAGCAATCCGGTTTTCGGAAAGGTGAAAAAAAACGTTGAACAGGCGGTTCAGGAAATATCACGAGTAAACGCCGATCTTATAGTACTGCCCGAACTTTTTAACACAGGATACCAGTTTATATCCAGGCAAGAAGTTTCGGAATTGGCTGAAGATATACCTTTTGGGAAGACCTGCCAGGCCATGATTGGCCTTGCGAAAGACCTGGGGATGTTTCTGGTTTTCGGGTTGCCCGAGAAAAACGGTGTCAGCCTCTACAATTCGGCAGCCGTAATCGGCCCCAAGGGTTTTGTTGGAAGATACAGGAAAATCCATCTTTTTGACGAAGAGAAGCTGTTTTTCGATCCAGGGGACACGGGCTTTGTGGTCTTCGATATTGGTTTGGCAGTAATAGGCGTTATGATCTGTTTTGACTGGTTATTTCCAGAATCTGCAAGGGTATTGGCACTTCTTGGTGCGGATATCATTTGCCATCCGGCAAACTTGGTTCTTCCATACTGTCAGAAGGCTATGGTAACAAGGTCTTTGGAAAACGGTGTTTTTACGATTACTGCCAATCGGATAGGAACTGAATCAAGGGGAGAAAAAGACCCGCTTATATTCACTGGAGAAAGTCAAATTTTGGATAATAAGGGCCATGCTTTGGCCCGATTGGAAGGAAGTGATACCGGGATTGTGATTTGTGATATAGATCCCAAACAGGCCAGGAATAAGAGCGTAACTGCACGGAATGAACTCTTCAAAGACAGGCGGCCGGAATTTTACGGACCTCTAATAGACTATTTATAAGTATTTGGTTACCCTTAAAAGTGTTGGCATGTGAATTTCAAGAGCCTTTTTGGCGACGCAAGTTTCCTCAAGCCATTATCTATTCTTTAAGGATTTAGGAATCGACTTTTTGGGCAATTACAACCCTGTAGACGTGGCTGTAGTCCTTGATTCGGGTTTTTTCGCCATACCCGTTGATTTGTTCCGCAAGCAGCAATGCCTTCCCTGTTTGATCAGGAGCCATTTCCATTATAAGCCATCCCCCGGGGCTCAAATAATCCAGCCCTTCCTGAAGGATTTTCTCGATGAAATACATACCGCCTTCATGTCCGTCCAGGGCCAGCCTCGGTTCATAGTCACGTACTTCAGGGGCAAGATCATCGTACTCCTCAGAGGCGATGTAAGGGGGATTTGATATGATCATATCGAAATTGAAATCAAGGATTGCAATAGGTTCCCAAAGGTCTCCGCACATAAACTTGATTCTGTCAGCTACGCCGTGTTTTTCAGCATTGCGTCGGGCGATGCTCAGGGCGCCGTCAGACAAGTCGGTGGCCCAAATCTGAGCCTGCGGAAGCTCTTTTGCTACAGATATAGCAAGGACTCCGGAACCCGTTCCTAAATCCAGGATTCTGGGGGGTCGGTTTTGTTGCGTAAAATTAGTTCCAACTCGTTTGACGGCCTGCTCTACAAGCAATTCACTTTCAGGCCTTGGGATTATGACCTGTGGGTCGACCATGAAATCCATGGACCAGAATTCCTTGGTCCCGGTTATATACTGAATAGGTTCGTGAAGCAGGCGTCGCTTGATTAGTGCGCGATAGCCCGAGATTTCTTTTTCGGTCAGGGGCTGATCAAAATTCAGATAAAGGTTCACGCGGTCTGTCTTGAGCTGGTGGGACAGAAGAATTTCAGCAGTGAGACGGGGGGAATCTATGTTCTTTTCCTTGAGATAACCAGCCGTAACCTTTAACAGGTCTTTTATGATCCAAAACTTTGGCCTCATGACTTAATCACCCAGTATTGACAACCTCGCAAAAAGTCGCTTTGGGCTTTTTAAGAATTCGTCAGGTTTCAATTGAATGTGTTTTCTTTAGTGCTTCGGTCTGATAATGGGTGATTAATGGATCGATAATACAATCCAGATCCCCCTGAAGAATACTTTCCAGTTTATACAGGGTAAGCCCTATCCTGTGATCTGTTGTTCTGCCCTGGGGGAAATTATAGGTCCTGATTCTTTCACTTCTATCCCCGGATCCCACCATGTTCCTTCGTTCCTCCGATATTTTCGAATGCTGTTCTGCCTGTTCCATGTCGAGAAGTCGTGAACGAAGAACCTTCATAGCCTTGGCCTTGTTTTTGTGCTGAGATTTCTCATCCTGGCATGTAACCACAAGTCCTGTAGACAGGTGGGTGATGCGGACCGCGGAATCAGTGGTGTTCACATGCTGCCCGCCATGGCCGGATGAACGGTATACATCAATGCGGAGATCTTCGGGATCGATCTCAATATCTATATCTTCCGCCTCGGGGAGCACGGCAACGGTGACGGCTGATGTATGAATCCGGCCTTGGGCCTCTGTCTCCGGCACACGTTGTACGCGGTGCACGCCGCTTTCATATTTGAGTCTGCTATAGACCATTTTGCCTTCTATGAGAATAATTATTTCTTTAAAGCCTCCGATTCCGGTAGCATTCCGACTGAGCACGTCGGTCTTCCAACCCCTTAATTCCGCATATCTGTTATACATCCTGAAAAGGTCTCCGGCAAAAAGTGCGGCTTCCTCTCCGCCTGTACCAGCCCTTATTTCAAGGAGGATGTTTTTCTCATCGTTTGGGTCCTTTGGTAAAAGAAGGACTTGGAGTTCTTGTTCAAGCTTTACTACGGTTGAAGTAAGGATATCAATTTCTTCCCGAGCCAATTTTCTAATCTCTGGGTCTGGATCATCAAATAGAGATCGGTTGTTCTCGATTTCGCGCTGAACGGAGTTGCGTTTTCGAAACGCTGCTATGATAGGGGCGAGCGCGCTGTGTTCTTTCGCATATTTTTTATAGGTCTTCTGGTCCCGGACTATTTCTGGACGGCCCAATTGTCCTTCGAGCTCATCATAGCGCTCTTCAATTTCCTTGATTTTTTCAAACATTGATAACCTCGTAAAAGTCGTTTCGCTTTTTTTAGTCAACAAGGGAGGGCTAATCCTCTCTTCGAGCATGGGCTTGCCTGCCGTAGAGCTGGTGGGCTTACACGCCATGGCTCTTCCTGTTATGTTTTAAAAAAGTTAAAGTGTTACTTTTCCATAATGCCTCCAGATAAAAGAATACTATATCTTTTTCGGAAATAGAATAAGAGTTAAATCAAAAGAGGTTTAAGGGGGTGGATATGGAAGTTAAGTATAGCCCTTTGTTTGCCCCCCGAAAATGATATGTCTCAGATTATGGGGGCCATTACCGTTAAGGTATGCACATGATTTGCCGTGAGGAGAGTTCTGCATTGAAAACCAAAAATCTTAGGAAACCTCGGTTTAAAATGGGCTGCAACAGCACTATATAGCAATCCTCAGCGTGAGCGTAGGGATTGTGGTATAAAGTGCTGGTTTCTTAGCTCAGGTTTTCGAAGACTTCGCTTTGTTGAACTTCGCATACTTCTTTTTAAAACGCTCCACCCTGCCGGCTGAATCCACCAGCTTTTGTTTGCCTGTGAAAAAAGGATGGCATTTGGAACAGATTTCAACGCTTATTTCCTTTACTGTGGAGCCCACTTCAAATTTATTGCCACAGGCACAGTGGACTGTTGTCTTATAGTATTCTGGGTGAATCCCGTTTTTCATTTCTCGTTTATTCTCCTTTTATTTTTGCCGGGCTCCTAGCCCGGTAGTTATTCACTCATTGAAGCAAGAAACATCTTATTATTTTCTGTTCCCTTAATTTTTTCAAGTAGAAATTCCATGCTGTCAACCGGCGTAAGGGGAGCAAGCAATTTGCGGAGTATCCAGATACGATTGAGATCCAACTCATCCAATAAAAGCTCTTCCTTTCTGGTCCCGGAACGATTGATATCAATGGACGGGAATACGCGCCTGTCTGTCAATTTTCGATCAAGATGTATTTCCATATTCCCTGTGCCTTTGAACTCTTCAAAAATGACTTCGTCCATCCTGCTCCCCGTATCAATAAGAGCAGTAGCAATTATGGTCAGGCTTCCGCCTTCCTCTATATTTCTTGCCGCTCCAAAGAAGCGTTTCGGTTTGTGAAGTGCATTGGAATCTACACCGCCCGAGAGAATTTTTCCACTGGGCGGAACAACAGTGTTATAGGCCCGTGCCAATCGGGTAATGCTGTCCAAAAGGATTAGTACATCCAATTTGTGTTCAACTAGTCTTTTGGCTTTTTCAATTACCATTTCAGCCACCTGGACATGTCGCTGAGCAGGTTCATCAAAAGTTGAGCTGATGACTTCAGCGTCCACTGATCGAGCCATATCGGTTACCTCCTCAGGCCTTTCATCAATTAGAAGCACGATCTTGTGAATACTTTTGTCGTTGGCTGTCACACTGTTAGCCACGTTCTGGAGAAGCATGGTTTTGCCTGTTCTTGGAGGGGCAACAATAAGGCCACGTTGCCCCTTTCCGAGCGGTGTCATAAGGTCCATAATTCTTGCCGAATAATTATCGGGAGAGGTCTCAAGGTTAATTTTTTCGTCGGGGTAAAGAGGTGTGAGATTGTCAAATAAAATCTTTTCTCTTGCAATCTCCGGATCTTCGTGGTTGACCTTTTCCACTTTTAACAGTGCGAAGTATCTTTCCGAGTCTTTTGGCGGTCTAATCTGGCCCGCAATGGTGTCGCCTGTTCTCAGGTTAAAGCGGCGTATTTGCGAGGGTGAGATATAGATATCATCAGGTCCTGGAAGATAATTGGCGTCCGGAGCCCTAAGGAAGCCGAAGCCGTCGGGCAGGATCTCCAATACTCCCTCACCGTATATAAGGCCGTTTCGTTCAGAATGGGCTTGTAAGAGAGAAAAAATGAGGTCTTGCTTGCGCATTCCAGAAGCACCATCGATATGAAATTCCTTTGCCATTTCAGTCAGTTCACTGATTCTCATCATTTTAAGTTCTACAATATTCATGCTTTAACTCCATTTTTTAAATCTGTTTTCCAAATGGAAAGAACACTATAAAAGAAAATTATATCGAAGGACAAACAGATCCACGATATGGGCAAAAGCTTAAAAGCATTTACTATGCCCTGCTCTTGGCAGTGAGATCGACCTTGGAAACTCTTTAATGTGAGTTAATGAAGGTGACTCAGCAGGTTAGCTATAGAGTCTATTAAGATATCCGGTCTATACCGAATCCTCCAAAAGGCAGGAAAACATTCCAAATTATTAAAACTATAACGCCTTTTTAATTTATGTCAAGCTGTTTATTTGATAACCTCGCAAAAAGTCGGTTAGCTCCTTTCCAGATCGCTCACGAATTTGATTGCATGGGACATATCATCTGGAAGAGGCGCTTTAAATTCCAGATAAATTTTTTTTTCAGGGTGGACGAATCCCAAATGCTGGGCATGGAGCATTTGTCTGTTTATAGGCGGTGGTGCGGCCTTTCTAAATAGCGGAATTTTTTTCCACCAATTACGGCCGGGTCCGTAGATCGGGTCTCCCGCAATAGGATGACCTATGTGAGAGAGATGTACCCTTATTTGATGTGTACGCCCCGTCTTTATTGTGACCAGGAGGAGGGAAAAACCGCTGGCAAATTCCTCAGTTTTTTGCCATATAGTCAGGGCTTTTTTTTCTCCCGAGAGCGTGACCGCCATTTCTTTTCTTTTCCTTGGGTTACGACCAATAGGCAAATCGATTTTCCCCTTATTCCCTTTAACCAGACCGTGCACAAGGGCTACATATTGTTTTTTCACCACGCCGGATTTGAACTGCCTTTGAAGGAAGTGGTGGACCAGATCGTTTTTTGCAACAACCAGAAGACCCGAAGTATCTTTATCTAGCCTATGGACAATCCCGGGACGGATTGTGCCGCCTAACCCGGAAAGGCCCTGGCAGTGCTTTAAAAGGCCATGAACAAGTGTGCCTGTGGCATGACCAGGAGCGGGGTGAACAACGATACCAGCGGGTTTGTTAACTACAATTAGCGAGTCATCTTCATGGATTATTTCGAATTCTATGGCCTCAGGTTTCAGAATGGGGGGAGAGGGATGTGGAATTGAAATGATAACTTGATCTCCAGGAACCAATTTGTAGCTTGGCTTTGAATGACAGTTGTTTACCTTTACGTCTCCGTTTTTGATTAGCGACTGTATCCTTGATCGCGAAAGGCCAACCGGGCAGGAGGACAAAAAGACGTCCAATCTGATATTACTGTAGTCGTCAGGGATTCTGTAGAAGAATATCCCTTCTGTTTCATGTTCCACTTTAATGTTCAGACTTGATAGCCTTTAATGGTGCCCTTTATATTTGATTGTTCCGCGGCAATAGGCCAGGCCGCACATGCGAAAACCATACCGGATAATGTTTTGGTGGGACTTGATGTTCAATAAAGCCAAGAACTCCGGTGGTTAAGTTAATTCTGTTACCAGAGTTATATATCCAACATCTACAAAGCCTGCACAGTGCTGAGTTGATCAAGAAAAAATTTTGTCAAGGTCCTTTTCTATCTGTTCTTCACCAACCTTTTTGGCAAGAGATATTTCTTTGACTAAAAGGGTCCTGGCTGTGTCGAGCATCTTCCTTTCGCCAAAGGATAAGTCTTTTTCCAGCTTCAGGATCAAGAGATCGCGATAAACCTCGGCAACCTCAAAGACAGATCCCGTTTTTATCTTTTCCATGTATTCCCTGTAGCGTCTATTCCAGGTTTGATTGTCGAGAGGGACATCTCTTTTCTTGAGTATGGAAATTAGCTTTGGGACTTCTGTTTGTTCTATGAGCTCTCTCAGTCCCACATTATCAACATTGGTGGTAGGTATCATGATGATCATGTTATTATCGAGAATTCGCATTACATAGAAGTCCTGCTGGCAACCTGAAATCTCCTGGCTTTCGATTTTTTCTATTACGCCAACGCCATGTGCCGGATAAACAGCCAAATCACCTACGCTAAACATTTCAACCCCCAATACATTCTTTTTACCGTGTAAGACCCTTTCAACCAGTATGTCCTTTTTATATTTCCTGTTTCCCTGTTAGGCGAAGCGCCGGGAGCTAATCTCAGCCCAGGGTTACACCTTAACAAGGAAACGGAGGGTCTATAAATAGTTTTTATTCATATTATCATAACAGCCCGCCCCATTTGGCCAAGATAGGAGCAATAACGAGGGAAACCACGGACATCAACTTAATAAGGATGTTCATGGCTGGCCCCGAGGTATCTTTAAAGGGATCGCCAACTGTATCGCCCACAACAGCAGCCTTATGGTTGTTCGAACCTTTTCCACCGAGGTTTCCTTCTTCGATCCATTTTTTTGCATTATCCCAGGCACCGCCGCTATTGGCCATAAAGAGCGCAAGAAATGCTCCCATGGTTGTGGCGCCCAAAAGCATGCCGCCAAGGCTCGGGGGGCCTAGGATAAACCCAACGGCTACAGGTGTAAGAACGGCAACAAGGCCCGGCGTTACCATCTCCTTTAATGCGGATGTGGTCGCAATGGACACACAGGTCTTCGGATCCGGCTTTGCCCCTTCTTTTCCTTCCAGGAGTCCCGGGATTTCCCGGAATTGTCGCCTGATCTCCTCAACGATAGAAAAAGCGGCCTTTCCCACGGAGGTCATTGTCAGGGCTGCGCAGACCATGGGAACCATAGCGCCAATGAAGACGCCAATGACGACCATCGGGTTTGTGATATCAATAGTTGTCAAACCGACCGCCTGGGTGTAAGCCACAAAAAGGGCCAGTGCGGTGAGGGCCGCAGAGCCGATTGCAAAACCCTTTCCAATGGCAGCCGTAGTATTGCCAAGGGCGTCAAGGCTGTCCGTAATTTTCCTGGTTTCAGGGCCAAGGCCCGACATCTCCGATATCCCGCCCGCATTATCTGCAATAGGGCCGTAAGCATCTACGGTCATTGTAGCGCCCACGGTTGCCAACATACCCACTGCTGAAAGACCAATGCCGTAAATTCCCGCAGTTTTAAAACCGACAAACGTGGCCACGCAGATACCTAAGATGGGAAGATATGTGGATTGCATGCCTACTGCCAGCCCGGCAATAATAACGGTTGCGGGACCCGTTTTTGACTGCTCAGCTATACGGCGGACCGGAGGGCCTGATGTATAATACTCCGCAAGAAGACCGATGGCAATCCCGCAGAGCAGACCGGACAAAATGGCCCAGAAGGCTCCCATAGGCATGTTAATAGACTTGGTGATAATAATGGACAGCACCAAAAAAATGGCAGCAGCTACGAAAGTAGTGTACCTTAATGCCCCCGCCGGGTTTCCCTTCTGGAAAATTTTGATAGAAAATACACCTATAAATGAGCTGAGCATCCCGGCCATAACGACCAGAATGGGCATGGCCATGTATTTTAGTTTAATGGCCATGGGAGACATCCCTTTAAGCACTGGAAATTTGTCAATAAACTCGGGGGTAATGGCTAATGTGGCTCCAATAGCGATGGTAGCCACCACCGAACCAACAAAGGACTCGAAGATATCGGCACCCATCCCAGCAATGTCGCCCACGTTATCGCCCACGTTATCGGCAATTACTCCGGGATTCCGGGGATCATCTTCCGGAATACCTGCCTCTACTTTTCCCACGAGGTCAGCACCAACATCAGCAGCCTTTGTGTACACTCCCCCGCCCACACGGGCAAACAGCGCAATTGAACTTGCTCCCATTGCAAAGCCGTTAATGTACTTGGCAGTTTCAGGGTCGCCCCCGTAATACCAGAACCAGAAACCCAGGCCCAGTAGTCCGAGTCCGGCTACGGCCAATCCCATGACAGAACCGGAAAAATAGGAGACATTAAGTGCCCTGGCCTGCCCGGATTCGGTTGCGGCCTGTGCGGTTCGGGAGTTACCCCTTGTGGCCGCCGTCATACCGGAAAAGCCTGCTAACATAGAGCAGAAAGCGCCTGTTACAAAAGCTATGGATGTTCGCCATTCGCCAAGCAGTAATGCCAAAAGCAGAAACACGGCGACTATGAAAATGACCAGAATGGAATATTCTTTCCTTAAGAATGCCATTGCGCCCTCATGTATTGCATTTTCAAGTTCCTGCATCAGCTCAGTGCCATTCGGTTGTTTCTTGACATAACCATAGATTAGCCAGGCAATGATCAGACTCAAAATCCCTAGATAGGGCGCGTAAACAGTTAATCCCTGCATCAGTTCTATTCCTCCTTGTTTGTTAAGTTTTGGCGATTGATATTATTCATTGCGGGTTCAAGCCCCTCCAAAACGACCAATTCGCATGCCGTAACTGCCAAACGAATTACGCTTTCCATAATTTGTTTTTCATCGTCAGTAAATGGTGCGAGGACATAGTCTTCAACTATTTCCTTACTGCGCGGTCGTCCTATGCCGATTTTGATCCTAGGGAATTGTGAATCACCCAGATGCTCGATAATGGACAGTACGCCTTTGTGTCCTCCGGCACCGCCACTCCTGATTATCCTAATCCTTCCAACGGGAAGGTCGAGATCGTCGTGTATAACCAGTATTTTTCCGGTGACAAGCCCGTAGGCATCAGCACAAGCCTTGACGGAAATACCGCTTAGGTTCATGAATGTTTCCGGAAAAAGAAGCAGGATCTCCTCATTCTTATAAGTCGTCAGTGCACATCTTGACTGGAAGCGGCCGCCTGTCATTTGTACACCTAGATTTCGACTCCACAGGTCGATTACATTAAATCCTGCGTTGTGCCTTGTATCTCTATATTCCCGCCCTGGGTTTCCGAGACCTACAATCAAGTACACTGTAATTTATTTGATCACCAAACCGACTACCAATTATTCTTGTGTTTCTTCAGATATTTCAGTTTCTTCTTTTTCTTCAGAGGCTGCTTCTTCACCAACCTCGACTTCTTCCTCTTCTTCCACCTTCTCCTCAACCGCTACCGTGGGTGCCGCAACGACTGCTATGGTTATATGGCCTTCATCTGAGGAAGTAATTCCTTCTGGGAATTTAATATCGCTGATATGCAGCGAATCACCAATGTCGAGGGCTGACACATCAAGATCTAAAGAATCAATCAACTTGTCAGGCATACAGGAGATGGTCAATTCCCGTCTGATATGCTGAAGAACGCCACCTTCTGTTACCCCTACCGGGGTCCCGATCAGTCGGACTCGGATATTTACCCTGATTTCCTTGTCCATGGATATCTCGCAAAAGTCCGCATGAAGGTAGGTGTTCTTGATGGGGTCAATCAAGAGATCTTTTATCATGGCCTTTCTGGTCTCTGTCCCCCGATCTGATTTTATCTGAAGATCAAGGATGACATTCTCACGTCTGTTTTCTTTCGAGACCCGCATCAATTCAGGATAATCTACGACAAGCATAACTGGTTCGGTTTTTGGACCGTAGAATATAGCCGGGATCTGATTATTATTTCTGAGTTTTCTTGCAGCTCCTTTTCCCTTGCTTTTTCTTACTCGGGCAGCAAGTGTGATCTGAGACATTTAGTACCTCCGACAACTAATAAAATTTTTCACAAACTAAAAAAAACGCCTGTTGGGCCAGGACATTTTCGGTTTAAACGAATAGGGTGCTGACCGAATGAGAATTGTAAATTCTCTTGATGGTTTCCCCTAAGAGCTCTGCTACGGATAATATAGTGATTTTTTGACAATTATTGGCCTTGTCATTTAGGGGGATGGTATTTGTTATAAACAGGCTGTCAATGGCTGATTCTTCTATCCTTTCGATAGCAGGGCCCGACAGGACAGCGTGTGTGCAGCACGCGTGGATTCCTATTGTCCCCCTGGTATTAAGCGCCATAGCAGCCTGGGTCAATGTGCCTGCAGTATCTACCATGTCATCAAGAATAACAGCGGTTTTACCTTCTACCTCCCCGATGATGTTCATGGCTTCGGCTACGTTGGGTGCTTCCCTCCTCTTATCTATGATCGCCAGGGAGGCGTTCAGTCGCTTGGCAAAGGCGCGTGCCCTTTCCACACCTCCGGCATCTGGCGACACAATAACCAGGTCGTTTTGAAAGTTGGTTTGAATATGTTCCAACAATATGGGTGCGGCAAAAATATTGTCCACCGGAATATTGAAATAGCCCTGGATCTGCCCCGCATGCAGGTCAATAGATACAACCCTGTTTGCCCCCGCTACAGTGATAAGGTCTGCAACGAGTTTTGCGGTGATGGGAACCCGGGGTTTGACCTTTCTGTCCTGACGGCCATAACCGTAATAAGGTACTACCGCAGTAATTCTTTTTGCCGAGGCCCTTTTAAGGGCGTCCATTATTATGAGAAGTTGCATCAGGTTGTCATTGACCGGTGTACAGGTGGATTGAAGAATAAAGGCATCGCGGCCTCTGACGTTTTCACCTATCTCCACCTGCGTCTCCCCATCGCTGAATGTCTTGGTGGTTATTTTCCCCGGTGCAACACCAAGATAATTACACACTTCAAGCGTTAAAGTCGGGTTGGAAGTGCCTCCAAAAAGGATTAGTTCAGGATCAAATTGCATTTTTCATAGCTCTTTCTGGCTGGGGTGGGAGGATTCGAACCTCCGAATGCGGGCTCCAAAGGCCCGTGTCTTACCGCTTGACGACACCCCAGTGTCATCTTACCCGTTCAGGCCCTCTACCGAAAAAACATCCCCCAGATTTTTGCGGAGGAGGTCTTTCTTTACCAACAGGGCTTGATCCCTGGAGCTAAAAACACCGAAGACACTCGGGCCGCTACCGGACATCAAGGCACCCTCCGCCCCCGCATCCACTAACAATTTTTTTATGGAATTTATGACAGGGAAATGAGTTGCGGTTACCGTCTCCAGGTCATTTTCGAGGATATCGCTCACCGCAAGGGGATCTCTTTCCAAGGATTTGATAATAAAGCTATATTCATTTTTTGTCAACTTTATTTTCAGGTTTCTATAGACCCATGATGTCGACACATGAAAGCGGGGCGTTACGATAACATACCAAAAATGCGGCCATTTTTTAATTGGCCTCAAAATTTCCCCGATCCCCTTGGCTACACACGGTCTATTTTGCAAAAAGAAGGGAACGTCTGCACCTAAACCGATAGCTATTTCGGCCAGATCCCGTATTTTAAGAGGATTTTCGTGCATCTTGTTAAGGGCCATTAGGGTGCAGGCGGCATCACTGCTCCCGCCCCCCAGACCGGCTGCAACGGGAATGTTTTTTGTGAGTGTTAGGTTAAGACCCTTGTTGGGCTTGGTTCGGGAAAAAAAGGCTGTAGCTGCTCTGTAAACAAGATTTTTATGATCATCTGGTACAGAAAAACCGCGGCAGGCAAGCTTGATCCGCCCTGACCGGGTCAATGTCAGTTCAAGATGGTCAAACAGGGTGACGGGAACCATTATTGAGACCAGCTCATGGAACCCGTCCGGCCGTAGAGCGGTTACCTTGAGTCTTATATTCAGCTTGGCGGGTGCCGGAATTTTTATGCGGACACCCCCTTTAGGAAACCTTAAGTGTCAGATAAATGGTTTTACCTCCCCTCTTGATCAGAAAGAGGATGGTGTCGCCCTTATTATATTCACGAATCTTGCTTAAAAACTCTTCAAGATCTTTTGCCGGCACCTGATCAATTTCAAGGATGATATCTCCTTGCTTTAAGCCGGCCTCCTCTGCGGGTGAATTTCTTTCAACCTGCATCACAACCAGACCGGTAGTTTGAGACAGGCCAAGACTCTCTGCAAGCTGCGGTGTAATCTCCTCAACGGTCATGCCCAATTCTGGTTTGGCTTTGGCGACATCCTGGGATTCTTTCTCCTCTTTCAGCTCTCCAATTTTTACTTTGCAGGTCTTTTTTCGGCCGTTCCGGATGACATCAACATCAACCTTTATTCCTACGGGGGTGGACCCTACAATAAAAGGGAGGTCGTTCATTTCATCGATCTGTTTGCCGTTAAAGGAAATAATTACATCCCCCCTTTTGATCCCCGCTTTTTCGGCAGGACCCCCTGCCGCGACATCCGCTACCAGGGCACCCTTTTCATCTTTCAGATTGAATTTGTCCTTCAGTTCAGGCGTAACCTTTTGAATCATGACACCCAGCCATCCTCTGATCACCTTTCCCTTCTTGAGTTGGGGCAGGAGATCCTTGGCCATGTTTATAGGAATGGCAAACCCGATGCCTATGTTTCCTCCGCTCTGGGAGAAGATGGCCGAATTGATCCCTATAACTTGCCCAGCCGTGTTCAAAAGAGGGCCTCCGCTATTTCCGGGATTTATAGAAGCGTCGGTCTGGATGAAGTTGTCGTAAGGTCCTGCGCCTATTTGCCTGTACTTGGCGCTTACAATGCCAGCAGTAACAGTATTGCCGAGGCCGAAAGGATTTCCAATTGCTACAACCCAGTCTCCTACCTCGAGTTTGTCCGAATCACCAAGCGGTAGAGGTATGAGCTGATCATCCGGTTCAATGCTAATCAAGGCCAGATCTGTCTTGGGATCACGGCCTATGATTTTTGCGTTGAATTCTCTTTCATCGGCCAGCTTGACTTTGATTTCGTCCGTCTTGTCCACAACATGATTATTGGTCAATATGAACCCATCCTTGTCTATGATAAAGCCGGTTCCGAGACTGCGCTGCCTAAAGTCCTTTGGAGTCTGATCTCTAAAAAATCTCTCGAAAAAGTCTTTGAAGGGGTCATTAGGACCAAAAGGAAAGGGGGTCGGCCCTCGCCCTTTAATAACCTTAACTGCACTGATATTAACCACCGACGGACTGGCGTTTTTGGCCAGTTGAGAAAAAGATCCCGGTGCAGTTGGGAGGACCGGGCTTGTCTGGGCGTCCGGCGCTGGGAGAGGGCCAATCAAAGTTGATGCTAAAAACCCTATGGCCAGGCAGAAAAAGGTCCATCCGATCAGCTTTAAATGTCTTCTATTGGTGTGTGTTAAATCCATAAGGAACTCCTAAAATTCTAAAAATTATTAAAATTTATGCATCCGTAAAAAGTCAAAATGCATGTCATTGCGAGGCCCGCATAGCGGGATAAACTCCGCGAAGCAATCTCGTGTACCATAAGTGCTTGTTTTCATAAGATTGCTTCGGTCTAATGCCCTCGCAATGACCTCGATTTAATTTAAGCATTTTTCTGAAACTTTCTACTATTTATTTTTAGGTGGTCAGCGGCCAGACTTCTCCCTGCACCTGTATAGCACTATTTCGCGGCCTTGACGAAACGCCATTTTAGGTCGGTTAGAACACTATCAAGAAATTTCTGTTCTTCCTCTGTGAGATTCCCCTGTGTCTTTTCCTGTAGCATGGAAATTGTGTCAATAGCGTGTTTTGCAAGGGGAAGGTCTTGCTTTTTTTCACCAGTATTGGGATCGGGGATTTCGCCGAAATGAAAAAGGGCCGAAGAACTGAGGCTGAAGATCAGGGAAGTGAAATTGACCTCCGGCAACGGGGTCTTCCTGGTTTCCTCCTTTGCAGCCTGTTCTTTGGTCTCTTCTTCCTTCTTTTTTACCTCCTCTGAGCCCTTTTCCTTTAATTCGCCCTTTTCATCAAGGGATCTTCTGTCCTTTATTATAAAGCCCCTTTCTTCTTCATTCATGACGTAGCTCCTTAATTCTACAACTCGATTCTTCTAACTGAAAACACTTGTGTAAGGCCCCTAAGTTCTTCAAGAATTTTGTCTTCAACAAATGAGTTGGTAGTCAACAGAATTATGTTCTGCTTTTTCTTCTTTTCCTCTCCCACCTTCATGCGGCTTATGTTGATGCCCCGATTCCCTAACGCAGTTGCAATCTGGCCAATGACACCAGGGCTGTCCTGGTTATATAAGAGCAGATTGTGGCCCTCAGGAATTGCCTCGAGGTAAAAGTCGTTAATGCGCAGGATCCTGGGCAGCGTTTTTCCGAAGATGGTGCCGGAAATGATGTTCTGGCCTTCCAAAGTCTTGACCGTGAGCTCGACGAGGCTGGAAAAATCCTCAGAGGTTTTGCTCTTGGATTCCACGACCTTTATGCCTCGATCGGCCGCAATATAAGGCGCATTGACAAAGTTCACATCATCTCTGAGTATGGGCGTGAGCAGCCCTTTGAGCATGGCCGTGGTAAGAGGTCCCAGATCGTATTCGGTTACGGCTCCCAAGTAATCGATCCTTGCCTCCAGAATGGCGCTGTCAGCAAGCTGGGATTGTAGGGAGCCCATCCTTTCCAGAAGAATTACATAGGGCCTCAGGGTGCTCATCAACTCGCTGCTGATGGCAGGTACATTGACCGCATTTTTTACGGATCCGTGAAGAAGATATGCAACGATCTGTTCGGCAACATCCTTGGCCACGTTGTCCTGGGCTTCCTTTGTGGAAGCGCCCAAATGGGGAGTGCAGATGAAATTTGGAAGTTTCATCAGCCTTATTTTCCCCGGCGGCTCGGTGCTGAAAACATCCATGGCTGCGCCTGCCAGATGGCCCGATTCAAGGGCGTCACAGAGATCGTCTTCATTGACGATTCCACCGCGCGCGCAGTTGATCAGCATGGTACCCTTTTTCATTTTTGCTATGGTCCTGCTGTTTATCATGTTGGTCGTTTCATCTGTTTTCGGAGTATGGATCGTCAAATAATCTGCCCGTTTGAGCAGTTCATCAAAGGAAACCGGTTCAAGATCCAGCCTTTCAATGGCCTCGGGTTTGATGTAGGGGTCATAGACAATTACCTTCATTTTCATGCCCCTGGCCCTTTCCGCCACAATGCGACCGATATGACCGACACCGATCAGACCAAGGGTCTTGTTGAAAAGCTCCCTGCCTTGATATTTTTTCTTATCCCATTTGCCGGCCTTCAGGGAAGCGGTGGCCTGGGGTATATTGCGGGTGAGAGACATGATCATGGCGATAGTGTGTTCGGCCGTTGTGATGGTATTGCCTTCAGGTGTGTTCATCACCACTATCCCACGCTGGCTGGCAGCCGGGATGTCCACGTTATCCAGGCCGATTCCTGCGCGACCAATTACCTTGAGGTTGTCTGCGGCGTCAATAATGTCTCCTGTAACCTTGGTGGCGCTGCGTATCGCTAGGCCGTCATATTGGCCGATAATCCCTTTGAGTTCCTCATGGGACAGGCCTGTATTGACGTCCACGTCAATGCCGGGTGTTTCACGGAATATATTGATGCCCACCTCGGATAAGGGGTCGCTTACAAGGATTTTCATGAGATTTTCTCCTTACAGAAAGATGTCTTTCTTTTGAAACCTGTTTGCGTGAAGTTGGGAATTCGCTTTAATAAACAAAGTTTACAGTGAGTCCTCACGTAGTCAGGTTGAAGGTGTTTGGACTGAAGGCTGAAGGGGAAGCAGAACCGAAAGGGTTTTTTTAGGGATAAAACAGTTACAATAAAAAGACCCATGTATACCACCTTCAGCCTAAATAACCTCACTCACTGCAAAATATCAAAATAATGCTATCATGCAAAGCAATTTTGTCAAGATGGTTGTTAGAAGGAAAAAATGAGAAAAAATCCTTGACATTTGTTTTTTATGTTGATAAACGGTCATATTCATAAACTCAGGGGTGAGGTATGCCCAGTGAGAAATTTCCAAAAGAAGGGAGGTGAATATTTAAGTAGTTCGGGATAATTTGTTTTTTCGGTAATTTAACAACAAACATTTAGGAGGAGAGAGTAATGAAGAAGATACTTTTGTTTGCACTTGCTGCTTTTTTGATTGTGGCGTACGCAATGCCGGTCATGGCCAAGGTGCACGTGGGTGGTATTGTATTCGTGGATACCATGTACGTCATAAATGATGAGCATTTCCAGAGAAACACAAGCTTTTACGCGGCCGCCAATTCCGTTGATGCCTCAAGGAGCTGGTTCTGCATTGACGTTCCTGACATCACGAGGCTTTACGGCAAGTGGGTCAATGATACGGGTGATGTGGGAATGCACATTGAGATAGGTCTTCGAGGTGAGGAAGGCGGCGGTGAGGTGGTCAATACCCGTTATGCCTATGGCTGGTGGCAGATCAACCCCATGTTCAAGCTGACCGTGGGCCAGCAGGATGAGGTGGTCTCCCCTTATGCCCCGAGCCAGTTGATGGGTCTGCGTGGGCAAGGAATTATGAACGCCGGTCCGGCCGCTAATACTATGCTTCACGCAATCCTTTACGGCTTCGGTAACACCGGTAATGACCGTAAGGAAGGTATACGGCTGGACACCAAGCTGGGCGAGAAGTCCAACCTTGCAATAGCAATATTCACTCCCAATGTGAATGGTGCACAGGGTTCCTGGGTTGCAAGGGATGAGGAAGACACCCTTCCGAGGTTTGATGCTACCTTTGAGGTTTCCCTTGGCGCTTTTTCACTTGCACCGGGCTTTTCATGGTATCAGGTGCAGTATGAATGGGATCCACAGTCTCCCAACTACCAAGGTGACGACTCGAACATTGATGTCTGGTTATTGTCCTTGCCGGTTAAGTTTGCGCCGGGCGGCCCCATTTCTCTCACTGCGGAGATCAATTATGGTG
>Ga0307425_1000698_pt1 | contig 20705 bp, 14 predicted proteins | sample SalMarWE160330MG_FD_202152 | JGI IMG/M metagenome (GOLD analysis project Ga0307425, IMG submission 202152) | Salt marsh sediment microbial communities from the Plum Island Ecosystem LTER, Massachusetts, United States - WE1603-30 | ecosystem: Environmental > Aquatic > Marine > Intertidal zone >...
AAGATCTGCGTGAAAAACTGGTCCAGGCCGGCTCTAAAGCAACCAGACTTCAACATGAAATCGTTCAATATGGTGTGAATGGAGGGCTCTTTATCAAATGCAATCCCAAGACTCTTTCAGAAGTTATATGGACATCATTCTTAGGGATTATTGAGCTTGAGCGAAGCAAGCACGTTATGAGCCGGAAAAGCCATTGGGGTATCACACGAGACCTTGCATTAAAGGTCTTGTCAAGAGGTACACTGCAAGCAAAACCGGATGATATTCAACATGTATTGAAAGACACAAGGTGACCGTTCAGAGTGTAGTTGAAGTCCCCAAGCACTATAAAATGGGACTAAAAAGCCACACTGATCATATAGGCAGGAAGCGATATTTAACCCAGATTGTGCGGTAGCCTCCCACTGCGGCTTGAAAATCCTTGCTGCAACGCTTGTTTCCCGATTTTGTTCCTCGACATATTTATGAATATAGCTATGTCACAAAATCGCTCCAACTGCGCGTTTCACTAAGGTTTTCTGAGCCTCGCTACGGATTCTACTGCACAATCTGGGTTAAAACAACAGGAGGTAATAAAAATGAAGCATCTGATCACTATAACAGTAAACGGAGACCCCTACTCCATTGCTGTTGACCCATGGCGAACACTGAACGAGGTGCTGCGGGAAGACCTTGGCCTGACGGGGACCAAATTGGGTTGTGGGGAAGGGGACTGCGGAGCCTGTACCGTCCTTGTGGATGGAAGGTCCGTCAGCTCTTGCCTGACCCTGGCCGTAGCGGTTGATGGAAAAGATATTATGACAATTGAAGGGCTTGCTTTTTCAGGAGAAGAATTACATCCCATCCAGGAAGCCTTTATTGAAAAAGGCGCCATACAGTGCGGATTTTGCACATCAGGAATGGAGTTATCGGCACTCAATCTCCTCACGAAGAATCCTTCACCTGATGAAGAAGAGATCCGTACTGCAATTTCCGGAAACCTTTGCCGATGCACGGGGTATTACAATATCGTTGATGCAATAGGCGCTGCAGCGGAAAAAATGAAACAGACAAACGACAATAATTAAGAGGAAATTTGAAATGAGTCTTGCAAGATTTGATTACTACGCGCCGGAAAGCATCGAGGATGCATGCAGGCTCCTCATGGAACAGGGAGGCGGCGCCGTAGTTATGGCCGGCGGGACGGATGTCCTGCTCAAGATGCACCGTGGTCTCTTAAAGGCCAATACGGTTATTGATCTACAAAAGATCAAAGGCATGAATAGAATCTCGTTCGAAGAGGGAAAGGGCCTTACCATAGGTGCCATGGCCCGCCTTGCCGATGTCGAACTCCATCCCATCATTAAATATAGATACCCTGCCGTTGCCGATGCGGCAAAGGCAACGGCAAATGTCCAAATACGAAACATGGGTACTGTGGCGGGAAATCTCTGTAACGCAGCCCCGTCAGCGGATAATGCTCCGGTTCTTATAGCCATGGGCGCGGAGGTGACTCTTGCCGGTGTTAAAGGACAAAGACAACTCCCTCTTGACGAGTTTTTTAAAGGGCCCGGTCTCACGGCAATAGGTGAAGGGGAAATCTTCACTTCCATACATGTGCCCATTGCGCCCGAAGGATCAGGGGCTTCTTACAAGCATATCTCACCCAGGGGCAAAGTTGATATTTCGGCAGTGGGGGTGGGGGTTATGCTCACCATGAACGGTGATATATGTGAAGAGGCAAAAATTGCTCTGGGAGCTGTTGCCCCGATTCCCATGAGAGCGATCAAAGCGGAAAAAATCATTAAGGGTCGCCGGATCTCTTCCGATCTGCTGGAAAAGGCCGGCATTGAGGCATCCCATGAATGCAAGCCCATAACTGACGTGAGAGCTACTGCCGAGTATCGAAAAAAAATGGTTGCAGTGCTGACAATTAGGGCGATTGATGAGGCAAGCAGCAGGGCTTCAGGAAAATAGACCCTGCTTCAGGAGGAAATTATGGAGACGAAAACATGAACGAATTCGTTACTATCGGGAAGAATGTATCCCGCACACATATAAGAGATAAGGCAACAGGGGCGGCTATTTATACGGATGACATCAAGCTGCCGGGAATGCTTCACGGGCGTATGCTCAGGAGTCCTTTCGCTCATGCGCGCATCCTTAACATAGATACGAGTAAAGCAATGTCATTGCAAGGTGTTAAATGCGTCATAACATCGGAGGATATGCCGAAGATAAAATTTGGAAACTGGCGTCTTTTCCCTAACACTCAGGATGAATATGCACTTGCAGTGGATAAGGTTAGATTTATCGGAGACGAAGTAGCGGCCGTCGCAGCCGTGGACAGAGACACAGCGGAAGAGGCCTTGGACCTTATTGAAGTCGAATATGAGGAACTTCCAGCCACGTTTGATATCGATCAGTCCATGGGCGAAGGCGCCCCGATCTTACATGACCTCTATCCGAAAAACAACAGCATCCAGAGAAAGATTAAGCATGGTGATGTGGAACAGGCGTTCGCAGAATCCGATTATGTCCGAGAGGATACCTTTAATGTCCATGCCATCAGCGCCGCCTATATGGAGCCCTGCTCCTCTGTGGCCCAATGTGAATATAACGGGAAAATAACCCTCTGGACCTCGACCCAGACCCCTTACATCGTGCAATGTTTGCTTGCTGCTACATTAGGAATGCGCGAGAACGACGTTCGAGTGATCAAACCTCATGTGGGAGGGGGTTTCGGCGGTAAAATGGAACTGAGGAAATGGGATATTTGCGCTGCTTTCATGGCTAAAAAGACAGGAAGGCCCGTGAAATTTACCTTGACAAGAGAAGAAGAGCTCGCAACGGGCAGAAGACGGCATCCCATGAGAATCTATTCCAAGATAGGTTTTAAGAAAGACGGGACCCTAACGGGCAAGGATTTGAAGATCCTCCTTGACGGGGGTGCCTACAATGCCATGGGGCCCACTGCGACCTTCCTGTGCGGCAATTATGGGCTCATGCTCTATCGTTATCCCTGTTACCGTTTTCATGGGAAGCATATCTACACAAACAAACCACCCGCCAGCGCGATAAGGGGATTCGGCGCTCCGCAGTCTTATTTTTCCACAGAGAGCCAGATGAACATGGCTGCCGAGGACCTGGGTATTGATCCGCTGGACCTGAGACTGAAAAATGCCGTTAGGGAAGGCGATGTCATTCCCGAATTGTCGAAAATAGGGAGCTGCGGCTTTGCCGAATGTCTTGAGCAAGTAGCTAAGTCGAGCAACTTCAAAGAGAAGAGGAAAAATCCCAAGAAGGGCAGGGGAGTCGGCATCGGATGTTACAGCTTTGTTTCCGGCGGGGTTTTCAACTGGTTCAACACACAGTACCCCTTCTCCGCAGCCGAAGTCAGGGCCTTTGAGGATGGAACTGTTCATCTTTTGACTATGGCCTCCGATATAGGCCAGGGCTCTGATACCGTTCTGCCACAGATACTGGCTGAGGAATTGGGCCTGAAAATGGAAGATATCCGTATTACTTCCGCAGATACCGCCATTACTCCCCAGGCGGACCTGGGTTCATGGGGAAGCAGGGTCACGCTCATGGCCGGTAATGCAGTTATTGATGCGGCAAAAAAGATTAAAGAGAAAATCTTCGGTGCGGTGACAGCCCACTTCAAGTTCAATGTGATTCATGAATTGGAATGTAAGGATGGAATGGTCCGTTCAGTGGAGAAGCCCAAAAAAGGACTGCCCTTCGGAGAAGCGGTGGCCCTGGCGCAAAAGTTCCAGAGAGGAGAGCCACTTGTTGTGAGAGGGTCCTATACACCGAGGGGTAAAGGCCTTGTTACGCCTGCGTTTAGTTTTGGCGCTCAGGTGGCGGAAGTGGAGGTTGATAAGGATACCGGTATTGTTGAGGTAAAGAAAATGTATACGGCCCATGATTGCGGCACTGTCCTTCATCCTCAATCAGTCGAGGGACAACTTGCAGGTTCGATGCATATGGGACTAGGTTATGCCCTTTCGGAGCAGTTTGCAGTTGAGGAGGGAAAGACCCTCAATACGACATTTTTGGACTACAAAGTACCAACTGCCCTGGACATGCCTGAGAGTGAATCGGTATGTGTGGAGACTTATGAAAAGGAAGGCCCCTTTGGTGCAAAAGAGGCGGGCGAAGGGCTTGTTTCACCAACCGCCCCCGCTATAACCGATGCGGTCTATGATGCTACCGGATACCGATGCAAAGACCTGCCTTTAATCCCGGAGATGATCCTAAAAGAAAACAAGAAGTTGTAGATAGTTAAAATAAATAAGCCTGTATCTGAGACCGAAATGCTTAAGGAACTGGGACACAGGAAGAGTTGCGCGACTTGCCCTACGCATCAGTGTACAAAGCTGTGAGCTTTGTTTTTGCCGATGCGAGACTAGTCTTCTACCTTGGTCTCTTTTTCCAGCACTTTAGCCAGAGCTTTAAAACCTTCGCCCCCGAATGACTTGATCTGCAGGAGAAGTAACTCTGAATACTTGAAACCCTTGGAATAGATCCAGTCTCTATGCACCTTGTCTCCCCGGCCTATCATGTGTCTGGCCAGGTCAAGAGGTGCGTGAGAAACCTTCTTACAAACCGGACAGTGATAGCTCATAAAAAGCCTCCTGATAATTTATAATGAAATCTTTACTTTTTTTTCTTCTTTTTCTTCTTCTCTTTTTTCTCTTTCTCTTTTAATGCCTTGAAGACCTTCTCCGGGGTTATCGGCAGGGTGTTTATTCTCACCCCTACCGCCTTATATATCGCGTTGCCGATGGCGCCGGCGGTGGGATTGGTGAGACCCTCGCCGGCTTCCTTGGCCCCAAACGGCCCTTCAGGCTCATAGGTGTCAATCTCCAGGATATTGGTCTCAGGCATATCCAGAGATCGAATCAACTGGTAATCGCCGATAGCCGGGTTTAGAATTCTGCCGTTTTCGTGGGGCTGGTCTTCACAATAGCCGTAGCCGCCGGCCATCATTATCGCCCCCTCCAGCTGGCCTTCAATTCCTACCGGATTGATTACCTGTCCACTGTCATGGGCGGTCGTTGCCCTTAACAGTTTATATTTACCGGTCTCAGGATCTACCTCCACCTCAGCGGCCTGTATGCCGAAGCTGTAGGCCGGAGATATCATGCCCTTGCGGTGAGGTGTGTAGTGACCGCGGCCGATGATCGTCTCCCCGTCTTTACCCCTTATAGCAGCCTTTACTATATCGAAGTAGGAGACGCCTCTCTCCGGACGATCAATCAGATGGATCCATCCGTCTTTGATATCAAGGTCATAGACGATGTTGACCCCCAGCTTGGCGGCCGCAAACTCCATGAGTTGACGCTTGGCATCCGCGGCCGCCATCTTGACGGCGTTGCCGCTCATCAGCGTCTGCCTGCTTCCCCAGGCCCCAAGATCTGCGGGGCATATGCCTGTGTCAGCGGAATGTATCCTGATGTCGTCAAAATTGACCCCCAGCTCCTCCGCGCAGATCAGACTCAATGTGGTGTCAGACCCCTGACCGATCTCATTGGCTCCGGTAAACACGTCAACCTTGCCGTCAATATTTATCTTCACAATAGCTGCCGAGAAGGCATATGGGGTGTCAAACCAGTTAAAGATGCCGCCGGACATAAAACCGTAGGCGGCAATGCCTATACCCCTATTTGGGGGCAGTTTGCCGCGGCCCTTAATGTGCGCTTCAATCTTGTCCAGGCACTGGTGCAGCCCGCAACTCTGGATAAAGGCCTGCCCCGGCACCACGTAGTCAGGCGTCATCCCGTTCTTGCGCCTTATTTCAATTGGATCAATCCCAAGATCATCGGCCATCATGTCCAGTTGAGACTCTCCCACAAAGGTTGACTGAGGAGCGCCGAAACCGCGCATGGCCGATGACGTTTGCGTATTCGTGTAAGCCCGGTATCCGTCATAACGATAGTTGGGATACTTATATGGGAAAGAGGAGAAGAAGCCGGTCAGATATAGTGCCGTGGCCCCCATAGCAGTATAGGCGCCTCCCTCGGTAATAACCCTGACTTCCTTAGCCAAAAGTGTGCCGTCTTTCTTGGCGCCTAATTTGAGAAAATAGTACATGGGCGTGCGTCGTTTGGTGGCCGTAAATTCCTCCATACGATTGAGGACTATCTTTACCGGCTTGCAAACCTTTTTGGAAAGTAGGGAGGCGCAGAACTGGGCCGAGTCCAGCTCAAACTTACTGCCGAAACCGCCGCCGGTGTAAGGGTTGATTACACGTATGTCGCCTTCCCTCATACCGAGCATACCCATGAGCAGGACCTGGATATAATATGAAGACTGGGTGGATGTCCAGACCGTGAGCTTGCCGTTATAGTCAAAACTGGCAATGGCGCAGTGAGTTTCCATGCACATGTGCGCCTGTGATGAACATACGAACTGGTCTTCGCGAATATGGTCGCATTTCTTGAAGGCATCATCAACATTGCCCCACTCGATATGACGGTTTACGTTGATGTTCAGTTCAACGCCTTCATGGATCTGAGGCGCCTCTTCAGTAATCGCCTCCATTGGATCAAATACCGCTGGCAGCACTTCATAATCAACCTTTATCAACTCCAATGCCTCTTCCGCAGTGTCCTCATCAATAGCGGCTACTGATGCCACCGGATCGCCGATAAAGCGAACCTTGGTACGGCAGAGGATCTCCTCATCACATAACTCCGGGAAGCGTCGCCATATACCCTGTTTCTTTCCGATTGTATCTTTCCCGGTCACAACCGCCTTTACGCCTACCATCTTTTCCGCCTTGCGGGTGTCAATCCTGAGTATCTTGGCGTGGGGGTGAGGGCTCCTCAGGATCTTCCCGTAAAGCATGCCTGGCAAGTTTATATCAGTGGTGTACTTGGCGTTGCCGGTAACTTTATCAGTTCCGCCAACCATGTTTACTCGTGTCCCAATTACTGAGTATTTGCTCATTTTACCTCCTTATATTCGCCCTTAACCACATCGGTTATGGCTCGAACAAGGCTATTATAGCCGGTGCACCGACAGATATGGCCGTCTATGCCTTCCTTTATCTGCTGTTTGTTTGCCTTTGGATTCTCATCCAGCATGGCCTTGGACGACATAAGCATCCCTGGGGTACAGAAACCGCATTGAACAGCGCCATGATCAAGGAACGCCTTCTGCAGAGGATGCAGTTCATTCCCGGTTGCAAGGCCTTCAATGGTCATAACCTCTGAACCATCAGCCTGTAAAGCCAGTATCGAGCATGATTTAACAGCCATGCCGTCAAGTATTACCGTGCAGGCCCCGCATGCGCCGCTGTCACAAGCCCTTTTCGTTCCGGTAAGCCCTAAGTGGTCCCTCAAGACTTCCAGGAGCAGGGTCTTGGGTTTCACTAAAAGCTCATGAGATTGCCCATTAACTTTGATTTTTAAGATCTCTTTCATGTGATGAACCTCCATATTATGCCTTTTTTGCCCTTGCAAAGGCCTCGCTGCCTGTCCGAGCTACCATAACCTTTACCAACTCACGACGATATTCAGCTGAAGCTGAAATGTCTGATATTGGTTTTGCCTCAGCCGAGGCTTTTTGCCCGGCCTGTTTGAGCAGAGAATCGGTAATCTTTTTCCCTCTCAGCACCTTCTCCGCCTTTTTTGCCAGCATCGGGGTCCTTGCCAGGCCGCCCAGAGCTATGCGGACGTCATCACAGACGCCGTCGCCTGATTTCAATGTCATAGATACGGCAACTCCAGCTGTGGCGACAGTGCCTTCTATGATGTTAAACTTATCGTAGGCAACGCCTGTACGGGGTGGGACAGAAGGGATCTGAATTTCGGTAAGGATCTCATTAGGTTTAAGTGCCGTCTTGTGGGCACCAAGGAAAAAATCTTCAAGAGCCATGGTTCTCTCTCCGCTCACACTGGCCATCTTTACGGACGCCTTTAGCGCCATCAAGGCCGGCGCCGGGTCGCCTGCCGGGTCGGCGTTACAGAGATTGCCTCCTATTGTGCCCCAGTTGCGCGTCTCTATATAGGATAGACGTTTCTCCATCTCGGCAAGCACTTTTAAGGCTTTCTTCATCACCGGTGATTTTTCTATGGCCCGGTGCGTGGTCGCGGCGCCGATTCTCACACCATTCTTCCCGGACTTGATATGGCTGAGCTCGGGTATCCGCTTGATATTAAGCACATATTTAGGGGTAATCAAACCTTCCCTCATAAGGAGAATCAGGGTCTGCCCGCCGGCAATTACCTTGCACTCATCCTTGTACTTATCCAGCAGGGTTAGGGCTTCATCAAGCGTCTTGGGGGTAAAGAGTTCGAAATCTTTTATCATGCTTGCTAACCTCCCTTTGTTAATAGGTTGTTATCATATCCATAAAAGTATCAAGCATTACTATACACTCTGTATTCGATTATTTGTTGTTTGCTTATTTCGGCAGATCGTCCGGGGAATCCCAGTCCTTCATATTATGCATCCACGGTGCACGTTCCACAAAGACATCGTGTGCCAGGGGAACCGGCGGGTGGGACATCCACTTGGGATCGAACTCGTCCTTCACCTTCAGCATGAATTTATGGTAATTCGGCCCGTATTTCGGCCCCGTTAGGTAAAGGGGCTGATGGGGACCTAGCAGTGAGGTGTAGTAACGGTTTTTGATGTTCATCTTGGATGTATCCACATAGAATTGGTCTACCGGATTAGTGTCGTCGTCCGGATCCCAATAGATAAGAAACTCCGAGTAACCCTGGTGCCCGAGTTCGAAGCTCTGGAACCAGCCGGGATCGCCGTAATCAGGCATCAGGGGCGGCGTGTATTTCTTTTTCAGGGCTGCATAAGAGGAACCATGTTCGCTAGCCTGGGATAGGGTTTCAATGACGTAGTCCAGGGAGACATATCCGCCGCACATCAGCCACATGCCGGCGGAGTCGGCGTTTTTGATCCATGATTCATCCGACGGCTTTGTGCGGCGGGCCTCACCACCCAATTCTGACATGATATCCATGAGGACTCGCTCATCGTACTCCATCTGCTCCTCGGAGGTGAAGCCGATGAGTAGCACCCGGACAATAAAGAAGTTGGCTATGGTCTCTTCGTTTTCCTTTCCCCAAATGTCCCAGAATTCTTCTTTACACTCCGCCTTTGCAATGGCTCTCCAGAAGAGGGGCACCTTGGTGACAGCGCCGGCGATCTCGGCATGTCCGATTTCCCTCATGGCCTTCTCCTGGGCCTCCTTTGAGGGAACGATAAAGTTGATCCATTTGATTCGATTTTCCGGAAGGCTGAGGGCGGTATCGGGAGAAATACCTGTTGGCTCAAGACGCTCGGGTTGGAAGGGAAGCGTCTTGATGGCCATTCTGGTGACAATCCCGAGGCACCCACGAACACCGGTATATCCTCTGAGCAGGCCTCTGAGATCGGGTCCGGGACCTTCACCCCAGAAGGGATCGTCACCGGTTGCGAGGGAACCCATCCTGAGGATTTCACCATCTGGCAGAACCATTTCAGTACCGAGAATGCGCCGGTGTGGGAGCCCAATTCGATGGCTCAAGGGTGACCAACCATCACCGATCAGGTTGGCAATGGCCGATGCCTGCGCACCGCCGCCGCCGATCACGACGTAAGCCCCGTGATTCATGCATTCTTCCTGAATGGGCGAGTAGACCATGCCGGGGCCTACCTCCACGTAAAAGTGCCTTTCATCAAGCACAAAGTCATTCATCCGCTTGAGATCGATCAACAGAGCGTCTTCCACGTGAGGGTGGGAACGGGGACCGTAAAAACCTGTAGAATAAGGCACGTAGGGAACTTCGTTTCGATAGCATACCTTCACAATTTTCTGGACCTCTTCAGTTGTTCGAGGCATGATGACACACCCCGGGACTGCGGTCATGACCCTTTCATATCCAAGACCGTTTTCATACCCCCCGGGCCCGCTTCTGTATCCCTCGCAGATCACGGGGTCGTCGGAGATATATTCGCGGCCAACAATGGATTCCAGTACAGTATATATTTCTTTGGATATTGTCATAATTTACCTCCTTAAAGGCCTAACTTTCAATAGATGCGCGGATGACTTCTGAGATGTCCAGAACCTGTACATCGTCTCCGTTAGCTTTAACGGCTTGGATGAAATTGTTTTTGCACCAGGGACAGGCCGTTACCAGTGTCTCGGCGCCGATCTCCGTGACCTCTTCAAGCCGATGTTTCGCCGCCCACTGGGCAAAATCAGGAAAGGCTTCTTTGGTTCCCCGACCCGCTCCACAGCAAAAGGCATTTTCTCTCATTCTGGGCATTTCCACCAGATTTACGCCGGGAATTTCCTTCAGGATGTCTCTTGGCTGGGCGTAAACTCCGTGTTTACCGCGCCGCCTCTGGAGTCTGGGCTCTACGCACCCCATCCATCCCCGCTTTCCTTCATAGGGTATCCAGGGTTCGCTTAAGCGGCTTAGGCTGCAGGGGTCATGGTAGGTCATGCGCGTATCAAAGGGTTTCTTCATCTTGAGGTTCCCGTTTTTGATCATCTCATCCGCATACTCCACCAGGTGGATAACCTTAAACCCCAAGTCATCGGTCGAGATATCGAGCAGTTTGGGGTAATCAACCTTCCACATACGGTAGCCCTCGGCGCAGCTGACAAGAAGGGTGCCAGCCCCTGTCTTTCTCATTTTATCAACATTCCTTTGTGCCATGGCCCTGGCCTCATCCCACATGCCCACAGAAAAGACGGTGTTGCCGCAGCACCATTCATCCGGCATCAGCATAAAATCCGTGCCCGCTGCTTTGAGGATCTTCGCCGTGGATTGAGCGATCTCTTTATTCACATAGGAAGCTGTACAACCGACAAAATAAACAACATCCGCCTTTTTAGCAGGCTTGATGTCGTCTGTTATCCAGGCTGTTCGCGTTTTATGCGTAGCACCGTAGTAGTTGTGTTTCTTGGCAATTTTCTCTGCGATCTTCTTATGGGCCGGCATCGGGCCTACTCCGTCTTTGACAGCCTTTACCCTGAGGGCCTCAAGTGTAAGCTCGATTTCAAGATCCAGGTTTCGTTTGCACCCCACGTCGCAGGCTCCGCAGAGGGTGCAGGCATACAAGACTTCCAGGGCCTTCTCATTCCACTGGAGCCTGCCTTCAGCCATGGCATGGCCGATTCTCATTTTTCCATACGCGCCGTAGGCATCAAACTCGTACTTCGTCGCACTTGGGCATCGCGTCATGAACCTGGCACCCGGCATATAGGTATGATCAACCCAGGTACACCCCTTGCACTTGATGCACCGGCTCATGTCATATACAAAGTTTTCAATGTCGGTGATATCGAATTTGAAATCCGTTTTTGGCTTGTAATATCTTACTTTCAATTCTTTGGCCATTCTCTCTCCTCCTTAGAAGCATAGGTTCCCAGGATTCATAATATTGTTCGGGTCAAATACCTTCTTAAGCCTCTTGAGCGCCATGGCATAGGTAGCGGCTTTTTCGTATACGATTGGAGCCAACTCCCCGTAAGGCCTTGTGAATACTGCTCCTTCGCTGAGGAGTACCTTAGCGGCCTCATTATACAGGGCGCGAACCTTATCCGTCTCGGCCTCGCTTTCAGGATCATAGAAGAAGGTAATCTCAGGTCTGCATGCGCGATTATGCTCAATCGGCTGGATATAAATGCCGATGTCACTAATGGGATAATCATACAGGACGGCAATATCCTCTACAATTGTGATATAGTGCTGTGCATGTATCGGTCGTGCATGGAAGAAAAGACTCTGGAACGCGCCTTTGACCTGGTTCTTCCAATGGGGCACATCCGTCGGCCATGGTGTGCGGAGAATCGGCAGGACCTTTTTCCTTAGACCGGGGAACCCGGGAAGGTTTTCTCCCAATTGCAGATCCGAAAACTCATTTTTGATCACCTGGGCCAGGAAATTTTCCTCGTACGCGATCTTTTCTTCAGGATGCCTCAGAAGGCCGCTAATCACAAGGATCAGGGTCCAGGGCGGCAGGGTAGCCTGGAGTTTCTTAAAATCACCGTTCCCGGCCCCTGCCAGAATTCCTGCCATATCAACATTGTTTAATATTAAGACCTCCTGGCCGATCCTTCGGGCGAGGATTCGGTACAGAAATTCAGTAGCATAGTCTAGATCTTCGATTGGAGCGAAAAGGACCTTGTCAATCCGAGGAATGGACTCGATCTTCAGATTGGTCCATGTGACCACACCCATGGTTCCCTGTGCGCACTGGAAAAATCTGTAGAAATCAAGACCAGGACCGGAAGGATTGCCGCCCTTGGACTTGGAATCGGGATAGCCGTTCACGCTCGCGGAACCCATTCTAAAGACCTCACCGGTGGGCCATACTACTTCCATGGCCTGGAGGGGTTCGCCGTAATCGTAGACCTGGTTGGTCGGCTCCTCACGTTCCAAAAAATCCGTCAGCACGGAGCGTTCGGCAGGTGGGGTAAGTGGCATAATCATTCTGAAGCCTTTCTTTTTCAGTTTTTCCGTGAGTTTTCCCCATGTAACGCCGGCCTCAATGCGTACCCTCCTGTTATCAGAATCGATTTCCAGAATGTTGTTCATCCTGGACATGTCGAGGACCACACCCCCTTCTTTCGGGATAGTAGCCCCAAAAAAATGAATTTTGGAACTACAGGGTACTACAGGGATACTGTTTTCACTGCAGAACTTGATAACAGCCGATACCTCCTTAGAATTTGCCGGTTTTACAACATAATTAGGCATGCCAGCAGGGCTGTAACTCAAGTCGGTGGCATAGGGCACTAACTGCTTATGTGAGTCTGAGAAATTTTTTTTGCCAACAATTTTATGCAACTTTTCACTTATTTCCATAGATCAACCTCCTGGGTACTAACTGATCAATCAAATTAAGAGCAGTAGGAATATTGACATGTTGTTTATTTACATGTAAATTATTAATTATAAAATTATCCCTTTGTCTGTCAAGGCTTTTTTATTAAATCGTATTATTTCATATATAATTGATTTTATTGATAATTTAATTTTATTTTCTTTAAATATCTTAATTATAAAATATATATCCGGTCGGAAAGGTAAATTTTGCGAAACTATAAAAGTGATTTAAGCACTGATGAAAAGGTCATGATGGCTATTGTCAGGGCGGCAGAACGTTTTAAAAAAAAATCCACTGCCATTTTTAAAAACTATGGCTTAACTTTTTCCCAGTACAATGTCCTCAGGGTTTTGGATGCCTCAGAAAATGGCCGGAACAATATAACCAACATCCGCAGTATTATGTTGGTCTCGGGGTCCAGGATAACCGGTTTGGCGAAAAGGCTGGAGAAGAAAGGCTTTCTTATAAGGAAAAGCGATCCCGACGATGAACGGATAAAGATTCTGGAAATCACACCAAAGGGTAGGCAAACCTTAAGCAATATTTTTGAGGAAAAGGAGGACGATATGAAAAAATATTTATTGGAATATACAGACGATCAAAAGAAAGAGATTCTCGAAGCACTAAAAACAATTTTAAAGAGTCGGATCGTTTAAGTCTATAAAGAACCTATCAGCCTCACGTTGAATGGATGCGAACCTAGCTCGACAACGAGGTCGGTTTCAGCCTGTCTGCGGCAGTGGAATCTTCCTGAATAATTCCTTGTCAATCATGTCCGCTAGAGAGAAAACCTTTTTCTCGTCCAGCCCTGTCTCAATCCCTGATTCATGAAAAAAGCGGACAAGCATTTCTGTGGGTTGATTACCGGGTGCACCGGTGACGCAACCGCCGGTTCCGCCGAGGGAGGCATCAAACCGCCGGATACCCATATTGTAGGCTGTCTTACTGTTGGCAATGGCAGACTCGCCCGATATATTATGGGGATGATATCCGATTTTATTTATATCTTTCCCTTTTTTTCTCTTCAGGATTGCTTCAAATACCCTGCCCGTTTTTTTTTGATTTGCCACACCCTGCAGATCCGAAAGGGTCACGGTTTGAGCGCCCAGATCAAGAAGTAGGTTAATATAAGAATTTACGTCTTCCATATCAGCCTCGATAAGAACGGCATTTTTTGTGTCAAAGTAACCGAATGCTGCTGAGACGTAGGAAACCAGCCTTATATTTTTGGCTGCGGCATCTATCGCGATTTTTTTATATTCGTCAATTGTTTCTTTTATCGGCCTTCCCAAATTGGCAAGATTATGGGCTTCAACCGCAGAGAAGAAAAATCCAATTGTATGATTGCAACCATCCCGACCCAGGTTCATGTCGAGAAAATTCCTGTAGCCGGACCTGTTTGGTACCAGCGTAATAAGATTGACGCCATCCACTCTGCCGAGACCTGCCGAGATTTTTTTCAGGGCCTTTTCATTCATGGCAGGGGCGAGCCTAGGGTGAATACATGATAAGATTTCAATATTTGTAAAGCCCGCGTCTATGAGCTTCAGGGCTATCTCGATCCGAATTTCCGGGGTAAAGAGATTAAGGCCGGTAGAGGGAACATTCTGACCATATTCTCTTAGGGTTACGTCGGTAATGGTTACACTGTCTTTGTTATTATCTGACATGGTGATTCATTACATTATTAAGTGCCTGAAGTTGGAGATCACCTAAAGTGACTAAAGTATAAGAAATACTTTCATCCGCAATTTTGTTTCACTTTTGGAACTATATAGTTTATATCACTTCAGATTATCTTTGATAGCCTTTTTTGATGGCTATTTTTTAACCTCATGCCCGCTTGTGGTTTTTTCAATTCTATCACTCTCAAGTCTTATTTTTATATCTTTTTGAGGAAAAAAACACGGTAGTTTCTTTATGAGCCGGGGAATAGTGTAATATCTATTGATTTCAGCCTGATAAATGGGAATAAAATTTAGTTAAAGATATTACAGTTTGGGCAGCCACAAGTTGCAAAGATCCCGGAAAAACTAAAAAGGTAAGGGGGAAAAGGTGTGAAGGGAACGGTAATGCTGTCCTTGGATAGGATGATAAATAGACTTTTGCTTGACAATTTTTCAGCGTATTCATTATAGTTACTTTATAGCTAAATAGTAGCCATAATAGATTACTGGTTGTGGAATGTGGAACGCTGTTTTATAATCATAGGTCTGAAATTGATAACCTTATTTGAAATTTTTCATAAAAAATTATTGGAGGCAAACCTATGAATATCATTCCCAAAATAAAAGAAATCGTAGGCCAGGAAAATGTGTTCGACGACCGCGTGGAATGTATTTCCTATTCGCGGGACCTCTCGGTACATGAAGGGATTCCGGATGTGGTGGTTTTCGCACACACAACTGAGCAGATTTCTGCGATTATGCGATTAGCCAATGAGGCAAAAATGCCCGTTACGGTGCAGGGTTCAGGGACAGCTACAACAGGGGCATCCCTTCCCGTAGAAGGCGGCATATTGTTGGATGTTCATAAAATGAACAATATTCTTGAGATCAATAAGGACAATTTTTATGCAAGGGTGGAACCAGGGGTGATCTGTAAGCAGCTCAATGATGAGCTTGGTAAGCAAAAGCTCATGTTTCCCCCTAATCCTGGCAGCGAGGCAATTGCAACTATAGGCGGTATGATGTCCACCAACTCAAGCGGTCACAGGGCCGTTAAATACGGCACTACCAGGGATTATGTAAAAGACATGCAGGTGGTTCTGGCTGACGGAACGGTCATCAAAACCGGTTTTAAGACACCAAAATCATCCTTTGGATATGATCTTAATCATGTTTTTGCCAGTGCTGAAGGAACACTCGGTGTCATCACAGAGATTACGGTAAAGATTCAACCGGTTCCGGAATACAATGCCCTTGCCCTTGCTATTTTCCATGACCTGTTTGCGGCGGGAAAGGCGGTTACCGACATAATAGGCTCCGGTATCCAGCTTACCGCGTGTGAAATCATGGACAAATACAGCCTGAAGGTTGTTGAAGAGGCTATTGGGAAAGACGTAAGCAAGATAGAAGCCATGCTGATTATTGAGTCTGACGGTGTCAAAGAAACAGTCGAAAGGGACATGGAAGCGATCGGTGAGATATGCAAGAAATACGATGTGCAGGAATTCACCTGGAGCGGTGACCCTGCCAAGGCCGCTGAGATTATGGAGGCTCGCGGAAAATTAGTGCCCACACTTTCAAGGATTAAGCCGGGTAACAGGCTGGTCGCCATTTCAGAAGACCTTGGTGTTCCCCCGACGAAGATTCCTGAGACAATAAAGAGGGCGCAGGAGATAGCTGAGAAATATGATTTGCTGCTTACCACATTTGGGCATATTGGAGACGGCAATGTCCATACCACCTTTGTGACCGATATGAGAAGCCAGGATGAATGGGACAGGTTCAAACCGGCTGCTGATGAGCTTGCTGAACTTGCCCTCGAGATGGAAGGCACTGTGACGGCTGAGCATGGTACGGGTCTTGCGAGAGCCCCGTATATAGAAAGGCAACTGGGTCCCGCTCTTGAAGTGATGAGGTCGATAAAAAAGGCCCTTGACCCCAATAACATATTGAATCCGGGAAAGATGGGACTGGAGAAAAAGAAATATGACATCTATGACCATTTTGCGTTTAAGCCGCTACTTGATCATCCTGAAGGGGTCAATTCCTATGGTGAAGATATCGATAACGAACTTCTTGCATGTATCTTCTGCGGCTTTTGTCGCCTTGGATGTCCTACTTTTAGTGTGACCCACAGGGAATCGAGGAATGCACGAGGAAGAAATGCCCTTGCCTTTAATTTTTTAAACGGAACCATAGAACCCTCAAAAGAACTGGCAGATGCAATTTACAGTTGTACAACCTGCCAGGCCTGCACATATTTTTGTCCGGCCCAGGTGAAGGTGGATGAGATCATGGAAGGGCTTCGAAGAAAACTTTACAAGGCCGGATATACGCCTGAACCAGTGCTCGGTGTTCGGGATAACATTTTCAAGACAGGAAATGTCTATGCAAGTGCCAAGGCCGACAGGATTGACATTTACCCTTCGGATCTCAAGAAAAAAATCCAGGACGGGACGCTCAAAGAAAAGGCTGAAACACTCTTGTTTATGGGATGTGTACCCAGTTATCTGGATATGAAGATGATCCCCAGCCTGATAAAGCCGTTAGAAAAGGCCGGGGTGGATTACACCGCTCTGGCGACCGAAGAGGGTTGCTGCGGGTTCCCGTTGTTCCTAATGGGGGCGGACGAGTTCGAACCGCATGCGGAGAAGGTTATTGAAAGAATTAAGGCCACGGGCGCCAAGGAACTTTTAACCCCCTGTGCCGGGTGCTACAAGACATTTAAAAAAATTTATCCTGAGATCGGAGATCTGGGATTGGAAGTGTATCATTCCGTGCACTATCTTGAGAAACTGATAAATGAGGGAAAGATAAAGTTCAAGGGGGAACTGGGGAAAAAGGTCACATACCATGATCCATGTGATCTGGGAAGGGCCCTTAAGGTTTTTGAGGAACCGAGAAATATCCTGAAAGCGATCCCGGGGCTTGAATTCGTAGAAATGGCCAGAAACAGACTCCAGGCCCGTTGCTGCGGCGGTGGCGGAGGTGTGCTTGCCAGCGATCCTGATCTGGCAGTGGAGATGGCGGCCGAGAGGGTTCGAGACGCGTTGGCCGTGGGTGCGGAAATAATTGTATCCGGCTGCTCTGCTTGTAAGGACAATTTAAGAAAAGGTGCCCGGGCAATACCCAAGGAGGAACGTGGTAAGATAAAGATTATGGATATTACCGAAATTGTGGCCCAAAATATGGAATAGTTAACCAGTTAATATTGGGAGGTATTTAACATGACTATTAGTAAATGGACACATGCGGGTACAATCGTAAAGATGAACGCCATCAATTATCCTGACAAGTTGGGATGGCAGGACAAAAACAATGAATTTACTTTCAAAGAGTGGAACGAAAGATCGTGCCGGGTTGCAAACGGTTTGAAGGACCTTGGGGTAGGATATCAGGAAACCTTTGCCGTGCTCGCTTTTAACAGGGGTGAATGGATGGATATCTATGCCGGTTGCGCCAAGGGCGGGCAGATGGTTGTCCCCGTCATGTTCAGACTGGCGGGGCCTGACATTGAGTATATTACCAACCATTCAGAATGCAAGGCATTTATCGTGGAAGCGCCTTTTGTAGAACTGATTGACAGTATCAAAGACAAACTCCCTGTTCCCAAGGATGCTTACATCTATATGGGAGATGATCCTGTGCCTGATGGATACACAGGATATGAAGATTGGCTGGCAAAATCCTCTTCCGATGAGCCGGATATAACGGTGGACGCAGCCGATATCTGGACCATCATGTATACATCCGGGACCACGGGCAGGCCCAAAGGCGTAATGAGGACCCACGAAAGCATTATGGCCCAGTATTATTTAAACAACATCAACCAGGGCGTCATGCCGACCGATAAGGTAATGCTGGTTATGCCAATGTGCCATATCAATTCCATATTTTACTCTTTCCCTTATAGCCTGGTATCCGCACCGGTATTTGTTTATAATATGGTCAGCTTCGATCCAGAAGATCTGTTGAGGACCATCGACAAATACAAAATCACGTTCACGTCCCTGGTTCCCACCCATTATATAATGATGTTGGCCCTGCCGGATGAGGTTAAAAACAGTATTGATGTGTCTTCGATCCGACAATTGCTGATATCTTCCGCACCTGCCCGAAAGGACCTTAAAATAGCAATCATGGACTATTTCAAAAACGCAGAACTCTGGGAGGCATACGGTAGCACAGAGGGCGGTCTCGTCACCCTTCTCAGGCCGGAAGACCAGTTCAAGAAACTCGGATCAATCGGGAAAGAGATATTTGGGACTGATAGGATCAGGATACTTGATGAAGACAAGAACGAGGTTCCGGATGGTGAAGTTGGAGAACTTTATTATCGAACCCCGATGCTCTTCAAGGAATATTTAAAGGAACCCGAGAAGACAAAAGAGGCATTTGACGGCCTCTGGTCTTCAGCAGGGGATATGGTAAAACGGGATGAGGACGGCTATTATACTCTTGTTGACAGAAAGGCGAACATGATCATAACCGGTGGGGAAAATGTATACCCATCGGAGGTTGAAAGCGCTGTTGGTGCACATGAAGCCGTCAAGGACATAGCCGTGATCGGTATCCCTGATGATAAATGGGGGGAGGCCATCAAGGCGGTTGTGGTGCTACATGACGGCTTTGAACCAAGCGACAATCTGGGAAAAGAGATTCTCGAGTCGGTCAGGGGAAAAATAGCCGGATACAAGCGGCCCAAGACCATAGATTTTATCAAGGATGAAGAAATGCCGAGAACTGGTACTGGAAAGATAATTCATCGCATTCTCAGGGAAAAGTACGGTAAATGGAGTGACGCTTAACAGGGGAATTGGGATTGGCGATTCGCGCTCCCCGCCTGCCAGGCTTCCGGCACGCGGGTTGGAATAATGGAATAGTGGAATGATGGAATAATGGGTTAAAAGAAAATATTTAATTGATTGAAGTATTATTTTATTTTATCATTTGATTTATATGTAGATTTTAAAAAAATGAATCTACATTTTTTGTAGGTTCGGATTTTTTTCTTTGGGGCCAACATTCCAATATTCCTACATTCCGTTATTCAATAGAAGCTGAAAAGAGAAATCGCCTCGATAAGACAATATTGTTTCAATAAGTTGTTGTCGAGATATTTAATTAATTCTGTAAACCTTTAATGTAAAATTTAGAATCGGAGGAGAAATCACATGTTGACAAAGGCGTATGTACCTTACAAGGGTTATTATTCAAGCCCGTTTAGCCGCTGGCAGGGCACTATGCAAAACGAGAATGCTATTGTTTTAGGGGCAACGACGGCAAGGAAGTGGTTGTTAGAAAGCAAAATTGATCCCACTATTATTGATTATCTGTACTATGGGATCACTGTCGCACAGCTCCCAATGTTTTACAGCCACACCTGGGCGGCATCAATGTTGGTTGACAATGAAAAGAACCTGCCTGCACTTATGGTTAACCAGGCTTGCATCACCTCACCAACCTGTATTCATCTTTGCGCTGTCAACGTAGAGGCCGGAACCTATGACACTGGGTTTGCCCTTATATCGGATCGCTGTTCCAATGGCCCCCATGTCATATGGCCAAAACCCCTGAGCCCCGGTGCGAAGGTGGAATCGGAAAACTGGGTGACGGACAATTTTGACTGTGATCCCAGCGCCGGGCTGAAGATGGTCCAGACGGCAGAGAATGTAGCTAAAGATATAGGTGTGACCAAAGAAGAGTGCGATGAAGTCACGTTAAGGAGATATGAGCAGTATAAGGACGCCCTTGCGGATGACAGGGCCTTTCAGAAGAGATACATGTTTCCTGTTGAGGTAAAAGTATCCAAGAAGAAGACCGTTTTGCTTGAAGAGGATGAGGGCATAACGCCCACCACTGCCGAAGGCTTAGCCAGGCTAAAACCCGTAGAACCGGGAGGTGTCCTAAGCTTTGGAGCCCAGACACACCCTGCTGATGGTAATTGCGGGCTAATCGTAACCACCAAAGATAAGGCTAAAGAATTGAGTAAAGACCCTAACATTGAGATCCAGATTGTCTCATACGGTTATTCAAGGGCCAAAAGGGGGTATATGGCAGCGGCTCCGGTTCCTGCCGCGGAGATGGCACTTAAAGATGCAGGGCTGAAAATAGAGGATATGAAGGCCATCAAGACCCATAACCCTTTTATCATCAATGATATCAATCTGGCCAAGAAGCTGGATTTTGATGTCATGAATATGA
>Ga0307425_1000700_pt1 | contig 20688 bp, 18 predicted proteins | sample SalMarWE160330MG_FD_202152 | JGI IMG/M metagenome (GOLD analysis project Ga0307425, IMG submission 202152) | Salt marsh sediment microbial communities from the Plum Island Ecosystem LTER, Massachusetts, United States - WE1603-30 | ecosystem: Environmental > Aquatic > Marine > Intertidal zone >...
TCAGAGACCTTACATATGAAATAGGACCACTATATTCCGACAATTTGAGCCGCGCATATAATTCTTTCGATCTCATCCAGAACATTCCATACTGGCCCTTTTCGATATATTCCAACATCATATCAGTTGATTTTTTGGACCATATATACCGATCCAATGACTTATCGGCTTGATGACCCTTTCCAAATACATGAAAGACGACCTCGCGAAGCGCCTCATAATTGGCATAATCTTGGGTCCAAATTGTTACTGTATATAACCTGCCATGCCAAAACGCATATACAACTGTTTCGAGCTTTGCCTTACCGATTTCAGATATATCCCCCACCCGCACATATTTCTCTATCCCTGGCAAACTCGTATCCGTTTCCAGGTATTCCATATCCCTTAAATGGGAGAGTTTGTTTCCCCAACGCAGTCCGCGGAATCCGTCTGGCATGAATATATTGTCTTTTGTCTTTTCGATCTCAATGATATCGCCTTGCGAGTATTTAATCTCCCTCACATCTTTTTTGGGCAAGCTGACGACAAGGCCATTAATGTAGAATTTGATCTTTCCTTCTTCCTGCCATGCCCTCTTTGTCTGAATTGTTGTCCCGCCTTTAAGAACCACGGTATCTGCATAGACAATCATGGGCAACAAGATCATTGAAAGATATATTACTATAGATGTGTTCACTAAGCCAAAACCTTTTTCCAAAAGGCTATAGAGATGGGGACTATTTCTTGTATGGGACAATAATTATCTCTACTCTTCGATTCTTTTCTCTTCCCTCCGGTGTATCATTGGATTCCAGAGGGCGAAATTCGCCAAAGCCCATAGTGGAAATTCTCTCTGGATCAATAGATGTCCTGGCCAAAAGGAATTCCGCCACAGAGGCCGCCCTAGCCATTGATAATTCCAGATTGGACTTGAATTTGCCTCCCCTAACCGCTAAGTTGTCTGTGTGGCCGGCAATTATGATATCCCCTTTTACATCTTTTAAAACTGAGCCAATCTTTAGGAGAAGGGGTTTCATTCGTTGTCGAATAACGGCCTTTCCCGAATCAAAAGTGGTCTCCCCCATCATACGGATTGTGGTCTGTTTTTCTCCAACCTCTACCTTGATAAGATTTTCCAGGTCCTGGTAATCTTTTTCGATTTCCTGCACAATCGGTTTTACAATCTCTTTTTCCAACAGGGTTAAAATGACAGCCTGATCAAAGTCCTTTGCGATAATTTTTTCCCCCTTGGGAGAATCAAAAACAGGTGTCTTTCGCTTGATCCCAAATGCTTCCGCAATTGATCCTGAGACTACCCTGTATTTCTTACGATCCATCTCGGAAAATGATAGCATGAGCACAAAAAAACAAAGGAGGAGGCTCATGAGATCACCAAAGGTTACAACCCAAAGGGGGGCACCTTCTTCCTTTGAAACGTTATTTTGGACAGGCTCTTCACTCATTCTTTGCCCGCGCAGCATCCCGCGCAGCATCTTTCTTGGCTACCACTTTCTCGCGGATTTTTGGCGCCAAGTGAACTTTCAAAGACTCTTCCAGGACCATTCCTGATGTACCACGACTTATTTCGATGGCGGCATCAAGGACAATCTGCTTGATCTCTTGTTCCTGCTGGCTCCTCAATGCAAGTTTGTCTGCCAGAGGTAAGCAGACGAGATTGGCCAGGAGCGCACCATAGAGCGTGGTGAGGAGTGCCACGGCCATGGCCGGCCCAATGCTTGCGGGACTTGCCATGCTGGAAAGCATCTGAACAAGTCCAATAAGGGTGCCAATCATGCCAAAGGCTGGAGCAGATGTCCCCATGCCCTTAAATATATTTTGACCCACTGTATGACGCTGTATGGTCATACGGATATCCTTTGTAAGTAATTCTACTACCCGTTCCTCGTCAAAGCCGTCAACCAAGTACTGTAGCGCCTTGGCCGTAAATGCGTCTTTTGATTTTTCCCTTTCCAACGCCATTAACCCCTCACGCTTGGCGAGTTTTGCGAGAGAGGTCATTTTCTCCAAGAGTTCATCCGGCTCTTCCAGTTTGACGATAAAGGCCTTCATTGCCACTTTAAAAGAATTGATAATATCCCCCATGGAGAACTTGATAAAGCTAGTTGCAAAGGTGCCGCCCAGGACAATCAATATCCCTGGGATATTGATAAACACAAGGGCACCGCTACCCATCAGAATGGCGGAAACAACAAGAAACGTTCCGCCAAAAAGCCCTATAATTGTTGCAATATCCATATTTATACCCTTAAATGTTGCCTATAACTTACGGGATTTTTCGCGTTATACACCCCCCTATAGAGGAATTGGAGTAACCCGTTGAATTTTAGAGGCGTTTCTCAAAACACATTTTTTCTGGATTTTCATGCCCAATAAATAGGCATCTTTTGTGCCAATCACAATGAATAGAAAATACTGGCCCAACATGTTTATAATTAAAGGTATTTTAAGGAACGACTGTATGGTGGAGATATCTTTAGGGTTGGTGCCTTGACAGATCGTCAAAAATATGGCGGTAGCTCAGGAATGGCGGCTAAACGTGCTCCCTCCTGTAAGGGCACGTCTTTTGACTGCACAAAGGGCAAGGCGAACGTAATTGCATTTTTCTGGCCCCTAACATAACCGAGGTAATGGATTTGCTCGGTAACATTGCCCATGCCTTTGTGTGGTGAATTCCTATCTTTTCAGGCATAAGAAGGGCAAAAATTGCCTCCTGGCCATAAAGCGGCCAATCACAGTATCCAGGGCTGAATCGGGCTGACCTCTTGTATTTATCCAGGTTCAGTTCTTTCCACAGTTTTTTTCCAAGGCCCTCTGAAACCCTTTCCACAATCTCCGAGCCCGCTGCATCAAGGATATAGCCCAATGAGAGAGACTGTTTCTGGACTGACGTAACCTTGATATCAAGACTCCTGCCAAGTGTCACCGCATATACGAGCATGATTTCCGCTGACTCCATCAGCCCTGCGACCTTTGCCCATTTTTTACTCTCTATGCGGATGCCCTTGCCCTGGATCATCTTTCCCCCAATCTCTTCTAACGGGGTAATCAAAAAAATGCCCTTGGGATTCGCCAACTTCATTGCCAACTCAAGGGCCTTTTGGATTTGCTTTTCTATATCCCTTGGAATTTTTTGTTGTGCATCGGTATAACCCAGCCTCTTGTAAAGGCCCGGCCGGATCAACTCTACTGAAGGAACAGGGGGCTTAATAGTCTGGATGTGTTTCATATTTATCGTGCCGGATAGACATGGCGTATTTTTGATGTAATTTAAGATAACTATCACCTTTAGTTCAACTGCCTGCCGTAACTGCGGCGCAGACAGGTCATTGCTCGAGATGGCTGATAAATAGCTGGGTATTTACTTTAAAGACCCTCCAGGACTCTTCGCGTCTCTTCTGGGACATTAACAGCGGACTCCGCGTATCCATCGGCGCCAAAGCTGCGGGCAATCTCCTCATCTAGCGGGGCCCCACCCACAAGAACAGCGACATGAGGAAGATCTCTTTTACACCAGGCAACGACCTCTCGCATATTTTCCAGAGGGGTGGACATCATGGTAGAGACCGCTACAAGGGCAGCCCGTGTCTTTTTTGCCTCTTCAATAAAGACGCTGGGTGGAACATTCCTGCCAAGGTCGATGACATCATAGCCACAAGCCTGTAACACGCCTGCTACAATGTTCTTGCCCAGATCATGAACATCCCCCTCCACAACACCTATAATAATACGTGATGCCTTGCCGTCATCTTTATTTGTTGGTTGTAAAGTCTTTAGCATATCGAGGCCTTGTCTCATCACATCAACAGAGAGCAAGAATTCCGGAATAGAACTGGAATGGTCTTGAAGTTTCATGCGGGCCGAATTCAGACCATCTGTCAAGGCCTTCAAGACAAGATCCATCGCCAGGCCAGATGCCGTTGCCTTTTGAAAGGCCTTATCCAGGATATTGGGATCACGTGACATAACCGCGTCTTCAAAATCTCTCAAGATGTCTGTTTGGGACTTCATCTTTTTCTCCTTTAAACAAGCCCCTTTTTGGGGCTCAGCCAAAGCCGGGCCCTTTGGAACTGGATTCTTTATTATGATTCAGCAAAATCGCTCTGCCGCTTTTACCATTGCGATAGCGTTAGTCAAGGGAATGTTGGGTGGATATTCACAGCCCGGCGCAAGAATGTAGCCGCCGTCCCTTCCCAACACCTCGATCTGCCTTCGGCATTCATCCATCACCTCTTGAGGAGTTCCATGGACCAATAATGGAGTAGGCACATACCCCAATAAGGTGACCTGTTCACCATATCGCTCTTTCAGTTCTTTGGGTGATTTACAGTCATCAGGAAGATGGGCAAAGCTAATCACTTCTGGCTCCATAAACTTTATCTGGGAATCAAAGTAGAGCCCATGCCCGCAATTGTGGACCCCCACAACCAGCCCATTTTTTTTGACCAGCTGACAGATCTCTCCGGCAAACGGGCCTTCAATGGTCTCCCATAATTCTCTGGAGAGTCCATTCCAGGAGGCAAAAAGGGTATCAATAGCAATTGCCGATACACCGGTAACGCATTGTGCCTGTACAAATTCCAGCAATGTCTCCGTGATTGTCTCGCATGCCTTAATTACCTTTTTGGGGTAGTTGACACAATCCTTAAAAAGGTGTTCCGCACCTCTCATCATACTTAGGACACCAAGGGGACCGAAGACAAATCCGCTCACCAAGGCCCGTAGCCCTGTTCGCTCGGCCATAATCTCGCATAGGCGTACGAATTCCTTCATCCTTGGGGCATCACTTAGGCGTACAGGCCTAATTTTTACGTAGCCCTCTGTGTCCCTTACAACGGGCTCACTATAATCTGGGTAGGCGGTTGAATTTTCGGGATAAACCATGCTCTGGCCAAAATCGGCTGCTTCAACAGAAAGGTCCAGCATAAGGATAACAAGATCTCCCCCCACAAATTCGAACCCGGCCGTAAATGCCTCGGCGGTCTTATCGGCATTCAGTGAATACTCTGGAAATGATATGCCTGTAATCTGCCTGGCGGCACCATTTACAAGCGGTGTAACAGGGACACGATCTGGTTCCTTGTGCTGAAACGCGGTCAGGACCCTTTCAATAGAAGACAATTTGCTGAATTTCCCTCGAATGCTCCCCATTGTAGCTACAGCATTGAGTAAAGGGGTGGGTATTTGCTTCATCGGGGGAACCCTGCCTCCCCTAAGGGCCTTCACGATATCTGACAAGGGCATGTACAAATCCTCCTTTATGGTTTCAAAGATAAGGTATTACCGGAAATTTTGTTGCAATTTTTTTATCAAGGCTTATTATAATATGTATGTTATATTAAAAAGAGGGTTGATATAAAGCCCGATGTATGTTGCCAGGAGACGAACAGCCTAAAAAACCAGAGACTTTTAAATATAAAAGTGTATCACAGATTTGAAGGAGAAGGCAATGCCGATTTACGAATTCAAGTGCAAGAAATGTGGTAACGTCTTTGAATCTCTATGTTTTGCCAGTGATAGAGAAGATGATATTTCATGCCCTTCCTGTGGGGGTAAAGAGACAGAGCGTCTATTATCAGCATTTTCCTCCTGTTCTTCCAGCGCGGGTCATAGCATAAGCAGTAGTGTGGGCTCCACATCTTGCTCCCCAAGGGGTGGATTCTCTTGAGGCTGATCGGTTAACAGCCGTGTGCTGTAAGTATCTCACCTATTCTCTGCCTCAGGGCTTCGCCCAAACCGGTAAATGGATAAATTAATTGGCAGACGTGAAGGCAAAAGAAAGGGGAAATCGGATGGGCATATGGATTTTTCTATTGATTATTGCGGTCTGGCTCGTATTACAGGCCTACATCCTACCCAAATTTGGAATATCTACCTGAGTGAGACCTACCTGCCAGGTTGGCAATGGAGATAAACCCCGACAGGGTAATTAGTATATACATCCTTTCATGATGTCATGCGCGAGCTTAGGCCTCATTTCGGGCCCATATTAAAACACTTCTCGGATTCAATCGCATCTTGTCAAAACAATTTCGGCCAAGTCCATCACACGAATTGAATCTTCGATATCCTCTGTCTTAATAGCATCCTCAAGCATCTTTGCACAGTTGGGACAAGCCACCGCAATAACTTCAGCGCCAGTATCCAAGGCCTCACGAACCCTCGCACGCGCAGGACTATCACTACCCGGACCCAAGATATCCGTAAAAAAGTTACCCCCTCCACCACCACAGCACAGGGCATTATCTCTGCTCCGGTCCATTTCTATAAATTCCACATCAGGAAGTGACAATAGGACCTTCCTGGGTGAGTTGAACTCCTTGTTATGCCTTCCAAGATAGCATGGATCATGGAAGGTAACCCGCAAGGGCCTGCCCGATGCCTTGAGTTCCGCATTCTTGAGCATCTGTTTCAGGATTTGGCTATAGTGATAGACATCAAAGTCTCCGCCTAATTCGGGGTAATCGTTCCTTATTGCATTGTAGGCATGAGGTGAGAGAGTGATCATCTTTTTTACTCCCAGGTCTTTGAATTGCTCAATATTCTGTTTGGCAATGTGCTCGAACAGCCCTCTTTCGCCCATAGACCTGACCTCGTTCCCGTCACAGAACTCCCGGGAACCCAAGATACCGAAAGTCACCCCTAAATTTCCTAGCAGAAGGGCCACGGACTGGGCCATCTTCTTCCCGCGCTCGTCATAAGACCCAACGCATCCCACATAAAAGAGATATTCTTGCCCAGCGTATGGCTCTACATCCAAACCTTCGGCCCACTTCCCGCGTTCGTCTTGAGGAAGCTTATAGGGATTTCCTTGAATGTTTATGGCCTTGAAATAGTCCCTCACCTGAGGTGGCACAGCTCCCTCATTGACCAGCTCCTCCCTTCCTGCGATAAAGGCATTGAGCAGATCATCTTTAAACTTTGGAAAGACACAGTGTTCAACACAGTTGGCGCAGGTGGCACAGGAATATAAAATTTCAGCCAGTCGTGGGCTCGTCTTGATCTCGCCATCCAGCCATGCCCTCAAAAGCCACATTCGCCCCCCAGGCGAATAGGTCTCAAACCTGAACCTCAAATAGGATGGACAATTAATGTCCAAATAATCACTTGGCAATTTGCAATATCCACATCGAAAACATCTGTGAAGAATCTCCTCGTATTTCATCAATCTACCTCCCAATTTCCCGGGTTCATAATTCCCTTTGGGTCGAGCAGTGACCGCAGACGATTCATGAGCCCATAAGTGTTTGGGTCCATCCGCTGGATAATCTGCTTTTGGGCCGGGGCCTCGGCCTTCCATGGGATACCTCCCATTTCGAGGGCTACCTGATTAGTCTCCTCCAAGGCCCTTTGGGCACGCTCCACGTCAGATGCATCCGCTCTGTTGAAGGCATAGGCATAAAAAAACATCATACAGTGGCCCAGCCCCATAACCCGGGCACCTGTTGAATAGGCCGCGTCATAACGCTCACCAATCTCCTCTCCCATCCTGTACGCCTTAGGGAAAAGCTCGATTGGCATAATGGCCCCTACATATTCAAACCCCCCGCCCTTTCTCACATCGGCAAAACGCACAAGAGCCGAAGCAGGGGCCTCCAGAAACATCTTCTTCATTGGAGGGGGAAGAGGCATGAAACCACCGATCTTGTCGTTTATATATTTCAAGACAGAGGATCTAATGAGATTCCTCTTCCAGATCAACTCTTCCTTGGTATCCGCCGAGTAATTGATATTGATGTGCTGAAATCCACGGGCCCACAGCGGCTTTGGGGACATCCATGCGGTAACGTCTTCACCAACCCCCACACCCGTGACACGATGGATAACGTCTGGTACCAGCTCCGGGTCCTCGACCACAAATATCCCAACATCATTGAAAGGCCGATTGGGAAAGAGCCTTATTGCCAGCTTGGTCACTACACCCGTGGTACCAGCCCATCCAACAAAGAGCCCGGCCAGGTCCGGAAGTGGGGCCCTGGAGAACCAATAGGGTGATATAGAGCATGAACCAAGCCTTACTATCTCACCGGTAGGCAGAACGGCTTCTAATCCGTTTAGCATTTCTGAATGGAAGCCCCCAGCATGTGAGAGATGTCCAGACCCGTGTATAAGCACATTCCCGGCCATTGTGGCAATAGGTGGCGAGTCAGGAATAGAGTGTTTGAGGCTTGGATGGTGCTTCTTCAGATGGGCCTGAAGCATGCCCTGGGAGGCCCCGGCCTCAACAACGGCGTAACGGCTGGTCTCATTAACTTCCAGGATCCGATTCATCCTTTTCATATCGAGCACTATACCACCCTTTAGTGGTCTGGTGAGACCTGACAAGACAAGGCCGCCTCCCATTGGTACGATAGGCACCTCTTTACGATTGGCCAGAATGACAATCTTTTGCACCTCCTCGGTAGAATTCGGCATGACAACGAAATCAGGGTTGCAGGGCTCCATCGTACCGGGATCCCGTGAATAGATGAATCTCTCCTCGGGCTGATTTGAGACGTATTCAGGCCCAACAATCTTCTCGAGTTCTTTGTAAATTTCCTCCATAAGTTCCCCCTATCATTTCTCGCCCAATGCAGACCGACATAGGTCGCTCATGAGCATCGGCATGATTCCACGCTCCGCCACGGCTTCCCCAAGAGTAAAAAGACAAAACGGGCAATTGAACACGCATACGTTTGCCCCAGCGGAGACCATGTCATCCAGATTTTTTTTCTGCACATCATCGGCCATGTCTTCCCGCTGTTGGGCCCTAAGGACACCTCCACAACAAAGGGCATTTTCGCGGTCATATTCTCTCTCCACTCGTTCCACCCCTATCCTCTGGAAGATATCGTCCACCCAGTGTTGGGTCTCCGGGACCAGTCTGTTGGAGCAAGGGCGCTGGTAGGCGACCTTCAGGCCGAGGGGATTGATTTGATCGCTCAGTTCGTCAAGCCTTTTTGTTAGATACTCAAACAAATGTATCGGCTTGAAGGGTACCTCGATGCCAAAGGCCGGAGCGAGCTGAGTATATGTCCCATAGCATTCGTCGTGAAAGCAGATTACCTCTTCCACTCCGCTATCCTTTAGATAATTTGTCCAGATATTATCAATCATCTGGGGAAGGCGCTCACGAATAACAGAGTTCTTGGCAAAATGGAGCCACATGATATTGCAAAAGATATCACTTCCTACAATGATTGATGCCCCATCAAATAGCTTCCCTTGAATAGATCCCATCAACATTGGGAAGTAACACATGTTTATGACAGGGGCCTTGACCGTCTGTGGTTGGATCTGCCCCTTTGGGGCCATCATAACGACCTGTTGTTTGGTCAAAGGGATCGGAACAGGCCACACACCCTTTTGCTCCTGACGGTCAACGATCAGATAAAAAGGGTGATTCCCATGGGGACAATACTCCTCGCAGGCATAACAAGTGACGCAATCCGTTAATACGGCAGAGTCTTCCCCTCTTAGGATATGCCCCCGCTCCCTTTTGGCCGATTCAAGATCCAGCTCCATATACCGGCATTTTGTCAGACAATCCAGCGTTTCACACCTTTCACAAATTTCCTCGTCATATATCAATTCATACACTTCATTCTCCTCCTCTCCTCCCGGTTGAACCATGCAGGGCAGTTTGCTTAAAAGGGCCAGAGGCAAAATCCTGTTTTGATAAACTCCTTTTCACAAGAAGCGAGCTGAACCTTATACCTGTTTGCCCTTTTCTGGACCTTGCGAGCTACCTGTAATAGCCATGACTTTTTTTTATAAGTCTTTCTATTAAAACCGCCGTGACCCTCGTGATAGGCCAAGTACAGGTGATATGCATCACTTTTTGGGATCCGGCACTTCTTGAAACTAACGTTACCATACCAGCCAATAAAGTCAACTGCGTCTCCAAAATCATCCCTGTCTGCCCAAGTATTACCAGTGCTTTTGCGGTATAGATCCCATGTCTCATTGCTTGCCTGTGCATACCCATAGGCAGAAGAAGGCCTGGGGCCGGGGAAGACCCATAGACAAGACGTGCGTGGGGGCTTTGCATTTGCCACGAATCGTGATTCCTGGTGCATGATGGCCATCAAAATAGGCACGGAGATGCCCCATCTCTTGTAAGACCGCTGTGCGCTCCTATACCATTTTATGTTTTGGCGGAAGATTTCACAGATGTCATCAGTTTGTCTGGGCGGAGCAGGCCAAAAACAACCATAAAAAGACAATATGCAAAGGCATACCGTTAATATTGTGGCTGTATCTCGTAATACTCTCTTGCCTGTCCTGGCTTTATACATCCGCTGCTATATGCCTTTAGCCGCCGCCATACGCTAAACCTTATTCATCTTTCATCTCTCTACCCATCGCCAAAGCTTCACAGATGGCTATTCTTGTAACATACATTTTTTTTTCAAACAACGATAGCTTTTTGGGCACGATTTTTTTTCTTGACAAACTGGGTAAGTGCTAGTATGCACTATTTTTATGTTAGTGATCACTTTGAATATTTACGCCATAATGAGGTTAAAAGTGGATTTCCATGGAACCACATTAGGAGAAAGATAACCATGACCTCAAACATAGTAGAAAAATCAAAAGAAAAATATCTGGCATACGAAAAGCGACACAAAAAAATATTGGATGCATCTATCCGGCTGTTCAATGAAAAGGGTTATATGGCCACTACGACCGCAGAAATTGCCAAAAAGGCCAAGATATCCGAGCCCACTATGTACAAGCATTTTCAAAATAAGAAAGATTTGTTCCTTGCGTGTTTTGGTTCAATTGCAGAGCAATTGCTTTCAGGCTATAGAGATGCATACAAGAAAAACGTTGATAATGAAATAGGTTATTTGAAGCAGGTTACAGAGGTCTATGTAGATTTTGTCATACAGAACCCCCATAAATCCATGTTTATTATTCACTTGCTCAGTTACAAAGACGACAAAGAGATCGAGTCCGTATTGAAAGCCTTTATGGAAAAGAACATCGTTGCGGTCCAGAAGGTCCTGGATGCAGCAAAAAACAAGGGTAAAATAAAAAATAAATTTAACACCCGCCTATTGGCCTCTATGTTCGTAAATCAGTGCTTCACTATAGTTGCCTTAAAGGAGTTCATAAATCCAAGAGATTTTACCAGTGATACATTTTTTCAACAGATGAAGAATATGCTGAAGATTGAGTGACCACGCAGATCATTTCATGGAAAAAATAGATGAAACCATAAGGGATATTTTCCTAACGCGTGTTTGCGAAACCCCCAATAATAACGCCATGTGCTATGAAGAGTCCGGCCAATGGAAGACTCTCTCATGGCAGGATTATAGTGAAAGGGTAGATAAATTCGCTAAGGCACTTATTTTCCAGGGAGTGATGAGTGGGGATAAGGTGGCCCTTATAGGTTCCAACACTCCCGACTGGTTCATTGCTGACATGGCTATAATGACGATGGGGGCTACTACGGTTCCTGTGTACGCCACCAGCAGTGGAGAACAGATCCGTTACATACTTAACCACTCGGACAGCAGAATATTTGTGGTAGAGGACGTCGCCTATTTTCAAAGGATTGAGAATCTGATTGATAAGATTCCTCAACTTGAACGAATTGTTGTAGTGAAAGGGAACGCGCCTCCAGATAGAAATGTTTTAATGGATCTGGACACCTTTCTAGAATCAGGGGAAAACACTAACGATGAGAAATTAGAGGAAATCAGGTCTGCCATTACCCCTGACACGCCTGGCACCTTCATCTATACCTCCGGAACCACAGGTCCCCCCAAGGCGGTTATCCTCACACACAAAAACAGTGTTGCTGCTGCACGTAATGTTTACATGACCACACGAGTTGGCATAAAAGAAACAATTTCCTGTTCTTACCTACCCCTTTCTCACGTGGCAGAAAGATGTATAAATCTCTTTGCAACACTGCTTTCAGGAACGACCGTGTATTTCATGGGGGGTTATGAGCAGTTTGGGGAATACCTTAAAGAAATAAGGCCTACCTTTTGGGCAGGTGTCCCCAGGGTCTGGGAAAAGCTTTATGAAGGGGTTATGAATTATCGTAGCTCATTAAAAGTGAGAGAACAAAGGATCATTGATTGGTCCCTCCGAATTGGCCGTGAATTCAATTGGCGAAAATATGAAGGGAAAAGAAAATCTTTTGTTTTAAGGGCAGAGTATGCGGCTGCAAGGGCGCTCGTCATCAAAAAGATTTTGAAGGCTATAGGATTGGATCGGGTCGTAATAAATGCCACAGGCGGCGCCCCTACGTCTAAAGAAATCCTTGATTTCTACATGGCAATAGGCCTTTGGCTTCAGGATGTATATGGTCAAACAGAAGGCCACGGGACCACCAGCTATAACACAAAGGATGCAATACGCTTTGGTTCTGCTGGCAGACCATTTCCACTTGTCCAGGTTCGTATCGCCGGTGATGGAGAGATCCTTGTGAGAGGTGATTCGGTTTCCCCTGGTTATTATAAAGATCCAGAACTTACCAAAGAGACCTTTAGGGATGGCTGGCTTTATTCCGGTGATCTGGGTTATCTGGACGAGGATGGCTTCTTATGGATCACGGGCCGCAAGAAGGACATCATCATCACATCAGGCGGAAAGAACATTACACCTTCTAAGATCGAAACAGCACTTATGGGTCTGCCCCTTATCGAGCACGCTGTGGTTGTAGGTGATGGCAGAAAATATCTCACGGCCCTTCTTACTATTAATGAGGAAGAGGTGAAAAAAATTACTGAACGCGAAGGAACTCATGTGAAGCACCGTGAGGATCTTCTCAGGCTTGGGGTGGTTAAGGAGAAAGTCGAAAGGCATGTAAAAGAAGTTAACGAAAAATTGTCTCGAGTGGAACAAATAAAGAAATACAAGATCCTATCCGAGCCCTTCTCAATAGAAACTGGTGAATTGACACATATTCTCAAGATAAAACGAAATGTCGTTCAAGAAAAGTTCGCAAAAGAGATAGAGAAATTATACTCCTAGAAAGACCTTAAATATCAAGGCAAGGAGGAATTGACTTATGGCCAACAAAGACATGGCTGGAACCAAGTTCGTTGATTTTGAGTTTCCGGTTGAAAGGGGAAAGATAAAGGAATTCGCCAACGCAATCTGTGATCCTAACCCCATATACAGGGACAGGGAATACGCCAGGAACAAAGGATTTGATGATGTCCTGATGCCCGTAACATTTCCAGCAACGTTTGCATTGCACCTGCCATCGGACAATTTTGTCCTGGAGACGACACTGAAACTGGGCATGGATGTCGCCAAAAGCGTCCATGGTGAAACGGAAATAATATACCAAAGGCATGTATGCGCGGGAGAGACCCTGAAAGGAGAAATGCGAGTAGGTAATATTTACGAAAAGGAGGGAAAGCGAGGAGGTAAAATGACCTTTGTTGAGATGGAAGTGGAGTATTTCGATGAAAACGATAAGCCGGTTGCTCTTTGCCGTAATATCTTTATCGAACGAGGTTAGTGCATCGTTTTTTGTACAATAATTGTAACTACTCAGGTGAATAGACGGAAGGTAGAAGGCTGACTAAATGGCTGGATAGTTACCAAAAAATCTATCTCATGCGGAGGAGTTAGCATGGCAGATGAAAAACTCTATTTCGAGGATATCAAAGGTGATGAGGAACTCCCATCATTTGATATAACCGTGACCCGGGCACACATAATTAAATATGGAGGTGCCAGTGGCGATCTTCAACCTATCCATCATGATGAAGAATTCGCAAGGGCAGCAGGCCTTCCGTCAATCTTTGCCATGGGCCTGATGCATGGAGGGTTTTTGACAAGGGTGGTGACAGACTGGGCCGGTGACGGAAAGGTGAAAAGATATAAATTAAGGTTTAAGGCCATTGTCTGGCCCAACGACACCCTTACATGCAAGGGTCATGTTGTCCGCAAGTACCAAGAAGACGGTGAAAACCTTGTTGATTGCAAGTTGTTTGTTATTAACCAAAACGGGGAACAGGCCATAGAGGGTGAATCTACTGTTTCGCTTCCAACAAGGAAGGAACAATAAGGAGAGTATACCAAATGGATTTTAGTTTAACCGAAGAACAGGTGATGTTCAGGGATTCTGTTGAGAAGTTCGCGCGTAAAGAAATAGCCCCCGGCGTGGACCAGAGGGAGGAATCAGAAGGCTTTTCCCTTGAGATCTGGAAAAAGATTTCAGAATTTGGCCTGGCCGGCCTGTGTGTGCCAACCGAGTATGGTGGTGGTGGAGCTGATGCGATAACAACAGTCATTGCCATGGAGGCCTTTGCTCGTGGTAGCCGCGATCTCGGTCTTTGTGTCGTGTGGGGTTCTCACTTGTGTATTTGCGCCATGCCGATCGCAGACCTTGGCAATAAAGAGCAAAAAGAAAGGTATCTCCCTAAGTTGGCAAAAGGGGAATGGATCGGCGCCTTTGGCCTGACCGAACCCGAGGCAGGATCAGATGCTACTGGACTAAAGACCACGGCCAAAAAGGAAGGCAGTCATTACATTTTAAACGGCAGCAAGACATTTATCTCCAATGCACCGGTAGCAGACGTATTTGTGGTAGTAGCCTCGATTGATCTTTCAAAAAGGGCGGGCGGAATCACCATGTTTATAGCGGAAAAAGACTTTCCTGGTTTGACAAGGGGTAAGCCGCTGAAGAAGTACGAGTGTTATAGTGCACCCACTGGGGAGGTGTTTTTTGATGATTGTAAGGTGCCAGTGGAGAATTTGCTTGGAAAAGAAGGTGAAGGCTTCACGGCAATGCTCATGTCATTAGGTTGGGAGCGGATAGCCTTTGCCCCGGCAGTAGGCATTATGGAGGCAGATTTAGATATTTGTATTGAATATGCGAAAGAGAGAAAGCAATTCGGCAAGCCTATTGGTAAATTTCAGCTTGTCCAGGCAATGCTTGCTGAAATGAAGATGGATCTCGAGGCGTCCAGATATCTCGTTTATAACCTTGCGTGGAAAAAAGATCGAAATGAATTTATCGGTCTGGATGCGGCCATTGCCAAGACATTTGTGACCGAGGCCGCTGAGCGATCGGCCAGAAAGGCGGTGCAGATATTTGGTGGATATGGATGCATGCGCGAATACCCAATTGGCCGGAGCCTTTGGGGCGGCAAAATGGGGACCATCGGCGGAGGCACGTCACAGATTCAACGTGTGGTTATAGGAAAAATGTTGACTGGACTCTAGGAAAAATTTTTCAGAGAAGTCACTGGCAACAGAAGGAGGAAGATTTATTACATGAAAACTATACGCGGTAAAGCGGCAATTGTGGGTATTGGTGAAGTGCCAACCGGGATGTACCCAGAAAGGTCATTCATTGAGGCGGCGGTGAGTGCCTCAGAGATGGCCATTAAGGACGCAGGAATACCCAAAGAAGAGATCGATACTATAATTCCTATTGGAGTAGTTAGTAATGCCCTTGATAACGCCAACATGATCTGCTCCTGGATGGTTGAAGAATTGGGAATGGGCCCCACGGCCAAGAGCAATTTCCAGATCATGTCCGGAGGATCGAGTTCAGCAAACTCCCTTAAGACAGCAATTTCACTCGTGCTAACAGGCCTATCCAAGGGGGTGCTCGTTATACACTGCGACCGCATGGGGACTGGTCTCGATTTGGCCACGGCAATTACCATGTTCTCTAAGGCATCCATCAGCCAGGAATATGAAACTCCTTACGGCTTCAGTCAACTTGCCCTTGCAGGCTTCCTTCAGCAGAGGTACATGTACGATACGGGAACAACGGAAAGGCAGATTGCCGCGGTCGTGGAATCCCTCAGGAAATGGGCTGCCTTAAACCCAAACGCATTCCTGAAAAAAACAAAGACGGTTGATGAGATACTCGATTCAAAGGTAATTTCTAGTCCAGTGAGAAAACGCATGATGAACATACTTTGCGATGGTGCGGCCGCCTTTATCGTCACAGGTGCTGAACGTGCCCGGGATCTGACAGATTGCCCTGCATATGTCCTTGGAATGGGCTCTAGGTGCACAAATTTTACCGTAACTTCCCAACCTCAGGACATCCGCAAGGCGTGGGGCCCTGCCGCAGATGATGCCTATGAAATGGCTGGAATTGTCCCAGAAGATGTAGATGTCGCAGAAATATATGATGCGTTCCCCACCTTTATCCTCATTTCCATGGAACTCCTGCGTCTAGTGGAAAGAGGAAAGGCCGGGAGCTTTGTCGAACAGGGGCATACCTCCCCAGGTGGAAAGCTCCCCGTTTCTACGAATGGTGCCATGATGGCCCAGGGACATACAGGAGCTGGAGGAGGTGTAGCCATCCTGGTAGAAGCGGCACGTCAAGTAATGGGTAAGGCCGGAAAAAGACAGGTGAAAGATGCGAACATTGTAATCGAAACTGCCTCCGGGGGAGTTGGGATGGACTTTCACGTAGGTATCCTGGGAAGGGAGGTATAGTGATATGGGTGAATACAAGAAGCCACTTCCGTTGATTACCAAATTGAGTAGGGTTTTCTATGACGGATGTAAAGAGAACAAGTTGCTTTTCCAAAAGTGCGAGGATTGTAATGAGATCATATTTTTTCCCAAAGAATTGTGCCCCAAATGTATGGGTCACAATCTAGCGTGGAAAGAATCAAAGGGAAAGGGAAAGATATACACTTTTACAGTCACCTATGACTTCGCGCCTCCTGAATTCATGGAGGATGTGCCCTATGCCCTGGCCATAATAAATCTGGATGAAGGATTTAGCATGATGAGCAATATAGTCGAATGTGACTTTGACAAATTAACCTGTGAGATGCCGGTTGAGGTTGTCTTTGACCCTGTAACCGTGGAAATAACACTGCCCAGGTTCAGGCCGGTGGAGCCCCAAGGCTAAAGGCATGCTTTTCTGCGGTCGGGATAAAGGCTGACTGATAATAGGTATAAATCAAACACAAAAGTGAAAGGAGATTTTTTATTATGAGTAAGGAAGGAATAGATTACAGCCCGATCTTTGAGCCAATAACAATCGGAAATGTTGAGATGAAGAACCGTATTGCCATGGCCCCCATGAACATGAACTATACGGATCCCAATCGTTATGTGAGCAGACAACAAATGGCCTATTATGCGGCCAGGGCAAAGGGTGGGACCGGTCTTATCATCATGGAGGCAGTGGGTGCCACTGAGCATCCCACGGGTGACACCTATAGAAAATACAATAATGCCAGTTTGGCCAGTGAACTATATGTCCCGAAGATGGCGGAACTAGTCGAACATGTTCACTCATTCGGTGCGAAATTTTTTGTGCAACTGGGCCTGGGTCCTGGAAGACAGGGTACCAGTGAGGCAGGGGCAGTCCAGCCTGTATCGGCATCACCCATACCATATAAGACATACCCGGAAAACGCGATCAATGGCCTGGACCTGGTTGAGATGGTTCGTATTGGGGGATATCAAGGAAAGTTGCCTGAAACGGATGATATTGATGAATTGCTCAGCTTTGCGAACAAGATTCCCGGGACCCATATGAATGGCGAGACACCCAGGGAGATCAAAGTGGAAGAAATTCAAGAGCTGGTTCATGATATAGGCGTCAGTACAAAACTTGCAAAGCGTTGTGGTTTTGATGGAGTGGAGATCCATGCCCCCCATGGATATCTGATCCACTCCTTTTTCTGTGCCAGGTCAAATAAAAGGAATGATCAATATGGTGGCTCATTTGAAAACAGAATTCGGTTCCTCCTTGAGTGCATTCATTCATGTAGAAAATATGTAGGACCTGACTATGTTGTGGGAGTCAGGATAAGTGCCTCTGATAATGTCCCGGAAGGCTTTGATCCGCATTTTGCCAAGCGGGTTGCAAAACGCTGTGAGGAAGAAGGGGCAGACTATATCCACCTATCTGATGGCTCATATGAAAAGATGAATGATTTTTTGCCTAATAAGGAAGGTCAGGTAATTCCTAAGGCTGCAATTATTAATGAGGGGCTTGGCATACCCTTAATTTGCCCCTCTGTTCATGATCCCAAGAATGTTGTTGAGGTACTCGCAACCGGTAAGGCCGATATGGTTTCTCAGGGCCGTCAACAGATTGCCGACCCTGAGTGGGTGAACAAGGTCAAGGAGGGAAGATTAAAAGACATTATAAAATGTGTCCGTTGTAATAAGGGATGTATCGGTCGTTTTGTGATGGCCCTTCGCTGTAGGTGCATCTTGAATTCTACTGTGGGTCAAGAAGAATTCATGGATGAGTATATGAAGAGGCCTATCATACCTATAAAGAATCGGGTATGGCAGACGACGAGCGAGGTTGGAAAGGAACCAAGCACACCCATAGAAGGAGTAAGGCCCGAAGATTTGTAACGAAAAGGAGGATTCAAGATGAAGATTATCGATTCGCATGCACACATATTTTTCAAAAAGGAAGGAATACCAAAGGCCTATATGGACGGGATTATAAGAACTATGAAACTTGTTGTGAAGAATAAATTCAAGATGGATCTTTCCACGGAAGATGTCATGTCGCAACTTGTCGGGCCGTGGTGGGATCCAGAGGGAATGAATCTTCTCCAGGTTATGGATAATGCGGGTATTGATAAGGCGGTCATTTTCGGTTCAGACTTTGGCTCTGCTATCGGCGATCCGGAAATTCACCCTTTTGATGCGAACAAGGTCTATGCAGATATAGCCAGGGAACACCAGGATAGATACATAGCACTCTGTTCGATAGACCCACGCCGGCCCGGGGCAATAAAACATGCCGAGCAGTGTATTGAGGAATGGGGCATGAAGGGATTCAAGCTTCACCCGGCTGCGGGTTTCTATCCTACGGATGAATGCTGTTACTGGCTATACGAAAAGTGTGCAGACTGGAATGTCCCGCTTGTATTTCACACAGGGGCGCAGCCTGCCGCGCCTGTTTCTCTGGACACTCAGAGGTCTCTCTTCCTGGCAGAGGCGGCGACCCGATTTCCCGATACAAAGTTTATTATGGCTCATGTGGCCATGGACATGTGGCAGGAGGCGGTGATGTACGGGAAGCTCATTCCCAACCTCTATTTCGATCTTTCATATCATCAGTTTTCATACGTAACCTGGGGTCCTCAAAAGTTCTATGAATGGGTAAGGATCTTAATAGATGAATGCGGGGCCAGTAAGCTCATGTGGGCGACGGATACTCCCCTGCCTACTGCTATATTGCCGACGGATCAGTATGTGAAGGTCTTCACCGAGCCTGAGACCGATATCCAGTTTGCAGACGAAGAAATAGAGATGCTTATGCACGGGACTGCTGAAGAGGTATTTGGTATCGAGTAATACGAGAAGGAATAGGCCCATAACAAGTTTGATGGAATCGTAAAAAGTCACGAAACCGTCATGCCGGATTTGATCCGGCATCCGCAACATGTTGAAATAACTGGATTCCCGCTTTCACGAGAATGACGAAAGCGCGCACTTTCTGACTGCTTACGATTCCATCAAGCTTGGGGGACTTATGGTTGTCAAAACTTAATTTTTAAGACGTGACCCCATCCGATACAAAAAATTCCGCTAAAGTTTTTCCTGCCAGTTGCCGATAGAGAAATTAAGGTTGTTTTCTTTAAAAATGCCGCGGAGGTTTTGTAAAAAACTTCGTCAAATCGTTGAGTGGGCGAAAGGTTAAGTAAATAACCATTGGTAATAAATTCAGTAGGTTGAACTATAACCGGTTAACTACTTGACGATTCAACCACTTAACGATGTATGGAAAATTTTTTAGAAATGGGTCATCAAATCTAAAAAGGAGGATTTATAATGAAAAATCTTTTTGTCTTTGTTTGTGTAGTGGGCATGATTCTCTGCCTAACTTCTCCTCTTTTAGCAGGTAATCTGGAACACAAGGACGCGTGGAGCGCCGAATTCGTCAGAACTATGAACAGAAATGGATCGACCGACTCTGCGGATGGCGCGGTTTACAACCCTGCTGGTCTGGTAAAGATGAAGGATGGCCGTTATATAAACTTCAGCATCATACAAGGTCGCCCAATCTACTGGCACACCATTAGTGGCGTGGATTACAAGGATGATACCCCCAACATTATACCCGGCCTGCATATGCTTTATAAGAAGGACAAATGGGCCGCCTTTGGGTCTGTTACTATACTTTCGGGCGGTGGCAAGGCGGTGTATGAAAATGGCTCTGCTACGACCCTGACTATTGGCCAGTCATATATGGCAGGAGTTAATGCAGCCCTGGGGGCAAGTATCTACGATACCTTAAACACCCAGCTCGATGCCAACGAATTCTCTCGCGGCTTTACAGCGGGTGGGGCCTATGCAATCAACGACAAAGTTTCCGTATCGCTTGGAGCAAGATATATCTACGCTCTTAGCAAGGTAAAAAGCCGGATCACGGTCAGGGACACAGACGGCCCCTATCCTGACTCAACGGCCCTTCTCGACTATAAGGCAACAGGCGATGGTATCTGCGGAATCGTGGGCCTGAACATCTCCCCAAACGAAGACCTCAACATCGGAATGAGGTATGAAAGCGAGACAAAAATTGATTTGAAAAAGAAGATCTATCAGGCCGATATCCAGGGTATTCTCACACCCGGAGAAAAGGTCAGTAGGAATTTTCCTGCCCTGTTTGGTCTCGGCATTTCATATCAACTGGATCCCAAGCTCAGGGTTGATACGGGCTTTAACTATTACTTCAACAGGGATGCCACATGGGATGATGTGGCCTTGACTACCACG
>Ga0307425_1000701_pt1 | contig 20682 bp, 19 predicted proteins | sample SalMarWE160330MG_FD_202152 | JGI IMG/M metagenome (GOLD analysis project Ga0307425, IMG submission 202152) | Salt marsh sediment microbial communities from the Plum Island Ecosystem LTER, Massachusetts, United States - WE1603-30 | ecosystem: Environmental > Aquatic > Marine > Intertidal zone >...
AAGCCGAGGAGGCCAGAAAAGAGGCCGATGAGGCCAGGGCCAGAGCCAGGATAGAAGCCGAGGAAGCCCAGAGAGCAAAAGAAGCCGAGGCCAGGGCAATAAGTGATGCTGAGGAGGCCAGAAAAGAGGCCGATGAGGCCAGGGCCAGAGCCAGGATAGAAGCCGAGGAAGCCCAGCGGGCCAAGGAGGCCGAGGCCGGCGCTACCAGAGAGGCTGAAGAGACCAGAAAAGAGGCCGAGGAGGCCAGGGAGAAAGCCAGGCTGGAAGCCGAGGAAGCCAGGGTAGCCAAGGAAGCCGAGGCCAGGGCAATAAAACAAGCCGAAGCCGCCAAGAAAAAAGCTAAAGAGGCCATAGACACTAAAGGGGCCAAGGAGAGAGCCCGCTTAGCCAAGGAGGGGTGGGAGAAGGTAAAAAGAGAGGCTGAGGAGGCCAGAAAAGAGGCCGAGGAGGCCAGGGAGAAAGCCAGAAAAGCCAAAGAGGGGTGGGAGAGGATAAGGAAAGAAGCCGAAGAGGCCAGAATCGCCGCCGAGGAGGCCAAGGCAGAAAAGCAAGCCGAAGAAAAGGCCAGAAAATCCAGGGAAGAGTGGGAGAACGCTAAAAAGGAAGCCGAGGCCGAAGAGATCAGAAAGGCTAAAGAGGCCGAAGAAAAGGCCAGAAAATCCAGGGAAGAGTGGGAAAAGGCCAGAAAAGAGACCCTGGAGAGTTAACCACTACGCAGGGAGGCAGGAGACATGCCAATTGTAGCGCTGGTTCTTATGTGTGTGGGCGGGGCTGGTCTTATAGCCAGCCTGATACTCTTCTTCACCTCAGCCGCCTGGGAAGACCCACGTTTAGAACGCCAGATGATGGGTATCTTTCTCGTCGGGCAACTCATTCTCAGCGCCGGTATCGCCTACTGGCTGATACACTTAACCAAACTGGCGGGGCAGTAAATCAAAGCTTAGCCTCTATGTTGTTTCCCCTGCTATGCAAAAGACTAAAAATAATAAACCGCCTGTCTTAGCCATAGACCTTGGCGGCACCAAGATAGCCGCCGCGCTTATATCGCCCGACAACCGGGTGACGGATAGAGCGCATTCCCCCACCTTGGCTGTCGAGGGTCTTCAACCGGTGCTCAGCCAGATATTTGCCATCATTGACCGTCTCTTACCTCAAGGCACTGCCGACCCGGCACAACTCGGCGGCATAGCCATTGCCGCCGCCGGCGCCATAGATACAGATAAAGGGCTGATAACGTCGTCACCCAACCTCCCCGGCTGGCTTGACGTCCCGCTGCGCGATATTGTTAGCAAGCGGTACGGGGCGGATACCTGCCTGCTCAACGACGCCAATGCCGCCGCCCTTGCCGAACACCGCCTGGGGGCAGGGAGAGGTACTGCCAATCTTATCTACCTTACGGTAAGCACCGGAATCGGGGGCGGTATTATCATTAACGGCGAACTCTATTCCGGAACATCCGGCTGCGCCGGCGAGCTGGGGCACATGACCATCGACGCTAACGGGCCGGAATGCAGCTGCGGCAACAGGGGCTGCCTGGAGGCATTAGCTTCCGGCACAGCCGTGGCCAGTGAGGCGAAAAGACGTATCAAAGAAGGGGAGCCCTCCCTGCTCACCGATATTGTCTCAGGTGACCTGGAGGGTATTACCGCCGAGAAGGTGGCAACCGCAGCCCACAGCAGCGATCGGTTAGCACTGGAGGTAATTTCCAGAGCCGCCGGCTACCTCGGCGCGGGCATGGTAAGCCTGGTTAACATCTTTAATCCCGAGGTGATAATAGTCGGCGGGGGCCTATCAAAAATGGGGGAGCTTTTGCTCAAGCCGGCCAGAGAGATGGTAAAACAACGGGCTTTCCCGCTATGCGCCGGCGCGGTGCGCATCGTTACCGCCGAGCTTGGCGATGATAGCGGTTTGCTGGGGGCGGCTATCTACGCCCGCCGGCAGATTAGATAGCGTTCCAGCCGAAATACATCAGCAGGGCGACGATAATCAGCAGAACCCAGTATAAACTCGGTACAGGCCCCCACCACTTATTGTGCCACCATATTTTTCCCTTGCGGAAGTTCTTAATCCCGTAATGGGGGTTAAAGACAAACCAGAAGAAGTCTTCCAGAAGCATCATTCCCGCGTAGAAGCCGAATAGCAGGCTTTCCAGCCGCCAGCTCCAGGGGGCAAAGAAAAGGGGCAGGTGAACAATGGCAATCGTAAATGAGATCATAAAGAGGTGGTAGCCGGTGATTGGGCGCCCGCCGGTTAACCTGACCAGCCAGCCCTTTTTTATGCGCCAGCCGGGCAGCTTTGCCGCCCAGCCGTCCCTGCCCTCAATCTGGATTTCCCACTGGGCGAAGAGAAAGGCCATGAAGACCATAAAGGCTAATAACCCTATAATCACCTAAAATTCCCCTCCGGTGGTGTGGCAGGTCAAAGCTAAAGTGGTCGGGGTGGGCGGACTTGAACCGCCGGCCTCAGCGTCCCAAACGCTGCGCGCTGCCAACTGCGCTACACCCCGCATACCAGAGTATAGCAATGCTACACTTAAGGGTCAATCCGAAAATTAAGGCGGGGGTTAATCTCTACCGGCAATCGGGGCAGTTATCGAAGGTATCCGGCGGAAGACCAGCCTTTTCAATCATATACTCCAACTGCCTCTCCGGTATCCAGTAGCTGCCGCAGGTCTTGCATTTTTTGAGCTTGAATTCCATCCGGCTGCTGGGCCATTTGATGTATCTGGTATCACCGACATCCTTGAAATCTATAGCACCTACCGGACAGACGTAAGCGCAGGAGCCGCAGCCGATACAGACCGTGGAAGGTTCGTAATAGGGGGTGGCCATCTGCCGGTTAACGCCACGGTTAACTAGGCTGATTGCCGAAACGCCGACAACCTCCTGACACACCCTGACGCAGAGGGCGCAGAGGATGCACTGCTTGTCGTCCTTTTGGAAACTGGTGGATTCGACGCCCAGCTTGCGGGCTAAATCCTGTACCTCTTTGTTATTGGGGCAGCGCGCCAGAAGCAGCTCCATGAGCACCCTGCGGTTGCTGACAATCCTGTCCGAGGCAGTCTTTACCTCAAGCCCTTCTTCCACCTCGTAAAGGCAGGAGGTGACCAGCTTGGTCCTGCCCCGGCGGGTGATTTCAACCAGGCAGAGCCGGCAGGCGCCGTAGGGTTTAACCGCCTCATTATGGCAGAGGGTGGGTATGTAGATGTTATTTTCTTCAGCCACCTGAAGGATGGTCTGGCCCTCTTCGGCTTTTAGCTTGCGACCGTCTATTATCAGCGTAACCATATCTACTGCCTTTACTTCCTAACTACCGCGCCCAGTTTGCAGGCATCGTAGCAGGCGCCGCACTTGATGCACTTCTCCTGGTCCAGAACCACCGGTTTCTTCTTGCCCGTAGGGGTTATCGCCTCCACCGGGCAGTCCTTAACACACAGCCCGCAGCCGGGGCACTTTTCTTCGTCAATGCTGTAAGTCACCAGCGCCTTGCAGACACCGGCCGGGCAGCGCTTATCCTTGATATGAGCCTCGTATTCGTCACGGAAATAGCGGAGGGTGGTCAGCACGGGGTTGGGGGCGGTTGAGCCCAGCGCGCACAGCGAGCAGTCAACCAGCGTGGCCGAAAGCCGCTCCAGTAATTCGATATCGCCCTCTTTGCCCCTGCCCTCGGTAATATCGGTTAATATCTGGCTCATCCTCTTTAAGCCCTCGCGGCAGGGAAGGCACTTGCCGCAGGATTCGCCCTCCAGGAAGTTGATAAAATACTTGGCGATATCCACCATGCAGCTGTCCTCGTCCATGATAATCATGCCGCCGGAGCCCATCATCGAGCCGGCCTTATCAAGCTGGTCAAAATCAACCGGCAGGTCAAGCAGGCTCTCCGGGATACAGCCGCCGGACGGGCCGCCGGTCTGCACCGCTTTGAACTTCTTGCCGCCGGGAATGCCGCCGCCGATGCTGTAGATAATCTCCCTTAAGGTAATGCCCATGGGGACTTCAATAAGGCCGGTGTTGTTAATCTTGCCCACCAGCGAGAAAATCTTGGTTCCCTTGCTGCCCTCGCTGCCTATCTTGGCGTACCAGTCGGCGCCGTTGCCGATTATCAGGGGGACATTAGCCCAGGTCTCTACGTTATTAAGATTGGTGGGTTGCTCCCATAGTCCCTTATCCGAGGTGTGGACATATTTTGCCCTCGGCTCGCCGACCTTGCCTTCCAACGAGGCCATCAGCGCCGTGGATTCGCCGCAGACGAAAGCGCCGCCGCCCCGGCTTATCCTGAGCGAGAAATCAAAGCCGGAACCCAGAATATTCTTGCCCAGCAGACCGTACTCTTCGGCCTGCTTAATAGCTATTTCGGCGTTCTGCACCGCAAGCGGGTACTCGTTGCGTACATAGATATAGCCTTCGTGGCTGCCGATAGCATAGGCGCCTATAATCATCCCCTCCAGAACGCTGTGGGGGTTGCCTTCCATTAAACTTCTATCCATGAAGGCGCCGGGGTCACCCTCGTCACAGTTACAGATTACATAGCGGGTATCGCCTTCAGCCTTGCGGCAGCTTTCCCATTTATCGCCGGTGGGGAACCCGCCACCGCCCCGCCCCCGCAGGCCCGCTTTCTTGACCTCGTCAATAACGCTTTCCGGAGTCATGCCGGAAAAGACTTTGCCCAGCGCGGCGTAGCCGCCAACGGCTATATAGTCATCAATGCGGGTGGGGTCAATCAGGCCGTTGTTGCCGAAAACCAACCGCTTCTGCTTCTGGTAGAAGGGTACATCCGATTCATGGGTTACCTTTTTGCCGGTATCGGGGTCGGTGTAGAGCAGTCGGTCAATGATATTACCCCCGACCACCGTTTCGGCGATTATCTCCGGGACGTCTTCCGCCTTTACCCTCTGGTAGAATATATCCTTGGGCTTGATGACCACCAGAGGACCTTTTTCGCAGAAGCCGTGGCAGCCGGTGACCTTGACATCTACTTTAGCATCCAGTTTATTCTTCTTGATTTCCGCTTTAAAGGCGTCGCTGACCCCTTGGCTACCGAAGGAGTGGCAGCCGGTGCCGCCGCATACCGTTATGCAGGGCTTATCCGGGTTTCTCTCGGCCAATATGGCGTTGCGGAGAGCCTCAAGCTTAACCACAGAGCCCAGCCGTTTTGATGTTTCCTGCTTCTTTGCCATTATTTATAGCTTTCCAGTAGCGGTTTTACCTTGCTGCCGGTCATCTCTCCTGAGTAGTTGCCGTCTATAACGACTATCGGCCCCAGTGCGCAGGCACCGACGCAGTTAACCGTTTCCAGTGTGTATTTCATATCTTTAGTGGTTTCGCCGGACCTTATGCCCAGCTCCCGCTCAACCTCGTCCAAAACCCTGCCCGTCCCCCTGACGTGGCAGGCGGTGCCCAGACAGACGTTAATCAGGTGCCGCCCCCTCGGCTTGAGGCTGAAAGCCTTGAAGAAAGAGGCCACGCTATAGACCTGGCTCAAGGGGATATCCAGACCTTCGCTTACCTTCTCAAGGGCTTCCCTGGGCAGGTAGTTGTACTCCACCTGGACATCCTGCAAAATCGCCACCAGCATACCGGCGTCGCCCTGGTACCGTGCCAGTATCGATTTTATCTTCTGCCCGCTGGGCTTGACTTCAGCCTTCAACAGTCTTCTCCTTGAGTGCGGCGTAGTCAGCGGTCACCCGCTGCTGTATTTTTTCTATAATATCATCGGACAGGTGCCGGAATCGCCCCTGCAGCTTCATGTATGACGTCACCGGCTTTAGCTTGGGGAAATCAAAATTAAGCGTATATTTGCCGTCTTCCACTTCATAGAGGGGGAATATCCCCGTCTCCACCGCCAGACGGCCCAGCTTGACCGATAAATCGGTGGGGCACCTCCAGCCGGTGGGGCAGACTGATAATATATGAACATAGGCCGGACCCGGCGTGGCCGCCGCCTTCTTCACCTTGTCCATCAGGTCGAAGGGATAGCTGGGGCAGGCCGTGGCCACGTAGGGGATGTTGTGGGCGGCGGCTATAGCCGGCATGTTCTTTTTCCAGCTTACCTGCCCGATGCTCACCTTGCCCGCCGGGGAGGTGGTGGTGGCAGCGCCGTAGGGGGTGGCCGAAGAGCGCTGTATGCCGGTATTCATATAGGCTTCGTTGTCAAAGCATAAATAGACGAAGTTGTGCCCCCTCTCCAGAGCACCCGACAGCGCCTGGAGACCGATGTCACTGGTGCCGCCGTCACCGGCTATGGCCACTACTTTAATATCCTGTTGGGCGATGCGGCCCTTCTTCATCATCATCTTCAAGCCCGACTCTATGCCGGAAGCCACTGCGGCGGTATTTTCAAACAGGGTATGAATCCAGGGAACCTTCCATGAGGTGGTGGGCAGCGGTGAGGCAACTATCTCCATACAGCCGGTGGCGTTGGCGATGATGACATTCTGCCCCAGCGCCTTGCCGGCCAGCCTCACCGCCAGCGCCTCGCCGCAGCCAATGCAGGCCCGGTGGCCGGGGACAAAGGTTTCTTTCCCGGTTACCAGTCTGGGGACATAGACGCCGTAGTTCTGCATTATTCCCTCACCCCGAACATCTCATACTCATTGGGGGAGCCTTTTTCCGAGATGGTCATGCCCTTGTTTACTATCGATTCAAAATCATCTACGCTGATATCCCGACCGCCGATGCCGGCGACAAAGCTGACGATTTTAGGTTTTTTAGCTTCGCCGTACAGGGCGGCCTTGACCTCAGAGCAGACGGGGCCGCCGGGGCCGCCGAAAGAAAGCGCCCTATCGACGACGATAAGCGTCTCGGCACCGGCTACCGCTTGGCGGAGTTCATCGAAGGGGAAGGGGCGCCATAAGCGCAGCCTTACCAGCCCCACATCTTTACCCTCTCCCCTCATCTTGTCTATGGCCGTCATGGCCGTTTCACTGAAACTGCCCATGGTCAAGAGCAGTGTTTTAGCCTTTTCCGCCTTGTAGCTTTCCACCGGCTGATATTTATGCCCGAAAATATTGGCAAACTCCTGCCAGCACTTGAGAATTGTCTCTTTAGACGCCCTTAAATTTACCTCCTGCGCCCACTTTGCCTCCGGGTAGATGGCGGGCGGGGCAAAATCACCCATCGTTACCGGTTTATCGGGGTGGAGGGGCAGAGGATATTTATTGGTCGGTAAAAATTTATCAACTTTACTCTGTTCGGGGAAGGTTATCGGCTCAATGACGTGCGAAAGGTGGAAGCCGTCCAGGTGAATCATCACCGGCAGCAGGACTTTATTATCTTCGGCAATACGGAAGGCGCAGAAAACTTGGTCGACCACCTCCTGCCCGTTTTCGGTAAATATCTGAATCCAGCCGGTATCGCGGACGGCCATGACATCGGAGTGGTCGCCCCAGACGCTCAAAGGTGACGATAACGCCCGGTTGGCCACCGCCATCACCACGGGGAGGCGCATGGACGAGGCTACATAGAGCACCTCGTGCATCAGCTCCAGCCCCTGGCCGGCGGTAGCGGTGAAGGTCCTGGCGCCGGCCGCCGCCGAGCCCAAACAGGCGCTCATCGCCGAGTGCTCTGATTCGACGGGAATGTAGGCCGCATCCAGCTCACCGTTGGCTACCAGCTCGGCGAGGTGCTCCACGATGTGGGTCTGGGGGGTTATGGGGTAGGCGGCGACAACATCGACATTGGCCTGACTGACCGCATCGCCGAGGGCTACCGAGACCTCAATGCCCACTCTATCGGCCATTATTCCTCCTCCTCGACCATGGTTATCACCCCGGTGGGGCATTCCCTGGCACAGATACCGCAACCCTTGCAGTAGTACATATCGGCCTCAAAATTGCCGTCATCGTTGGGGAAAATACAGCCCTCGGGGCAGAAAATCTGGCAGAGGGCGCACTTGATGCACTTTTTGAAATCATAGGTGGGACGCTGCGACCGCCAGTCGCCGGTCTTATACCGGCTGGCATTACCCGGCTCGGTTACTATGGCACCGATTTCCAGGTCCCTCCAGGTCATTTCGGCATCCGACTTGGGTTTGCGCTTAGGCATAATACCCTATAGCTCCTTCACCTGGGTATCTTCATAGGCCTTTTTCATAGCATTGATATTCCTCTCCGCTATGCGGCCGAAGCGTTTATTTAAAGGCTCGACCACCGATTCCAGCTCCACCACGCCGGTGGCCTTGAGCAGGGCGCCGACCATGGTGGTATTGGTAATGGGCACCCCCAGAACCTCCCTGGCGATAGTGGCGGCGTCAACCTTGGCCATCCTGCATTTAGTCTTAAACTGGGCGGCTATTTCCTCAAACGATTTTTTGGTGTTGATTATCAGCAGGCCGTTTTCCTTGAGGCCGGAGACAACATTAACAATACTGAGCAGTCCGGGGTCGAGCACCACCACCACATCGGGGCGGGTTATTTCCGCCCTTATCCGTATCGGCTGCCGGCTATCTATCCTGACGAAAGCCAGCACCGGCGCGCCTCTTCTCTCCGGGCCGAAGCTGGGGAAAGCCTGGGCGTACTTGCCTTCGCTGATGGCCGCCTGCGCCACCAACTCCGCCGAGGTGACGGCGCCCTGCCCGCCCCGACCGTGCCATCTGATTTCAATAAGCCCGTTTTTATCTGCCAATTTAGCCTCTTAAAGCTAATAATTAAAACCGCCCCTGGAGCGACTCGAACGCTCGCACCCAGCTCCGGAGGCTGGTGCTCTATCCACCTGAGCTACAGGGGCAGAGGTTACAAAATATTAAGGAAACAGAAGAATTAAACCTGTATTGATAAGGTAATGTAATATGATAACCTATAAACTAATTATAATGCAAATTTTTTCTAGACCTTTTGCCCCAGCGCCTTTACCACCAGCACCGGCGCCTTGCTTGCCTGAACCACCTTATTGGCAATGCTGCCGAAGACCCATTTCTCGATGCCGGAGTGCCCGTGGCTGGATAAGGCGATTAGATTGACCCCTTTCCCCTCGGCGAATTCGAGTATCTCCTTACCGACATCGCCCGCCACTACATCGATGGCAACCCTGACCGTACCCTTGCGCCTCTTCAACCGGCGGTAAACCTTGTCCAGATATTCCCGGGCTTCTTTCTCGAATATTTCCATCTGCTCCGGTGGGTAGCTGATATAGTCCAGGCCACCCACCGTGCGGATATGCTGCCCTGATGAGACCACCCCCAGGAGGGTAACATCAGATTCCAGCCGGCTCATCAGCTCACCGACATAGGCCACCGCCGCCTCGCCGGCCTCGGAGCCGTCCAGCGGGAGCAGGATCCGGTTGAGCAGAGCCGGGCGCTGCGCCTTACGACGTTTGGGCCTGACCGCCCTGACCAGCAGCAGCGGCACATCAGCACTCTGGAGCAGCTTGCTGGCGATGCTCCCCGTAGCCCAGGACATGATGCCGGAGCGGCCGTGGGAGGTCATGATGATAAGATCGGCTTTATTTTTCTCAGCGTAGCTGATGATTGCGTCAGCCGGCTTGCCGGATACGACCACCGGGCTGACCTTTTTGAAGCGCTCTTTTATCCTGTCCGCCACCTCTTTCACATAGAGCTCGTGCATGTGCCGATAGTGGTCTTCCGAGGGTTCACTGACGTGCAGCAGGGTAATCTCCGACTTGAAGGCGTTAGCCAGCTCTTCGGCGTAGGGAAGAGCCAGCTCTGCCAGGTCGGAGCCGTCCAGCGGGACCAGAATCTTTCTCCACATTTTCCCACCTCCCTTAAGCGTATCTTATTAATAAATACAGCCAGCACAGGCCGACTACCATAAGCATGGCCGGGAAGGCATATTTGCAGTACCTGCCCCAGCTGATGGGGTGACCCTCTTTTTCGGCGATGGCGGTGCCGACCACGTTGGCCGAGGCGCCGATGGGGGTGGCGTTGCCGCCGATATCCGTCCCCAGGGCCAGAGTCCAGGCTAAAGTAGGCAGTTTAAGGCCGGCGGCCTTTGAGAGATTGACGATTACCGGAACCATAGTAGCAGCAAAGGGGATATTATCAACTATCGCCGAGGCGAAGGCCGATATCCAGAGAATGAGGGGTATCACCAGCACGATATTACCCCCGGAGACCCGGCCGATATACTGGGCCAGCATCTCCAGCACGCCGGTCTCCTCCAAACCGCCGACGCAGACAAACAGCCCGATAAAGAAAAGCAGGGTGCGCCAGTCCACCCGTCTAATGATCTGCCCGGCCTTGCGGCTGGACGCCACCAGGGTGAGAAAGGCGGCGATAACCCCTATCAATGCCATGGATATACCAGTTTCGGCGTGGGTGACGATTAAGACCACCACGGCAATAAAGATACCGGCATTAATACGGAAGTGGAGAGGGTCGATGATGGCTTCGCTGGGTTGGGGATAGTGGGCGACGGGGGTAGCGTTATCGCCGTGGGGGGCGGCCAGAATCTTGCGGAAGGCGAAGTAGAAGAAGGCTAAAGTGAGCAGCATGCCCAGCCAGGCGATAGGGCCGGTGTTGGCGGCAAAATCGGTGAAGGTGTAGCCGAGTCCGGTGCCGATGATGATATTGGGCGGGTCGCCGGACATGGTGGCGCTGCCGCCGGTGTTAGCGGCGAAAATCTCGGCGATTATTACCGGCACGGGGTCGAATTTGAGCAGGCGGGACAGCTCTATTGTGACCATAGCCAGAAATAAGAGCACGGTGATACTATCTATGAACATGGATAGGAAACCGGAGAGCAGCATGAAGACAACCAGTATCGGGACGACCTTGTAGTTGACCATCTTGGCCAGCAGCAGGCATATCCAGCGGAAAAAGCCGACCTCGCCCAGGCCTTCGACCATGACCATCATGCCGCCGATAAAGACAATAGTCTGCCAGTTGACGCCGTAGGACTCTATATGCTCCTGCCCCGGCACCCAGAAGTTCAGCGTGCCCAGCTGTTCCAGGTTTAAAACGCTGACGACTGAATCCGGGCTTCTCATCACCAGCAGGAAGACGACCCCCAGGGTGAGGGCGGCGCCGATGAGGGCGGGGATATAGCGGTGCACTTTGCCATATATGATGGCGGCAAACATAATAACGAAAACGGCCATGGCCAGAATCTGGCTTAATGTAAACATTTTTTCCGAAATCTCTTTTCTAGTGCAGAAAATGAGGCTAAAACTATGTTATTATAGCAGAAATCAGCCGGTAACGAAAAGGGCCGGTGTTGACATTCAGGAACCCCACCCTTAAAGTGGCCTGGGTTGAGCTTAAAAGGAGTCAGTCTTGGTCTGGTTGGTCTGGTTAAAGTTCGTCTTCTGCGTTGCCGTTATCTTCTTTTCGGGGAGGGCGGTAGCCAAATACGGCGATATTATCGCCATCAGGACGGGACTGGGCCGGGTCTGGATAGGGGTTGTCCTCCTCGCCCTGGTTACCTCGCTGCCCGAGCTCTTTACCGGCATAAGCTCGGTTACCCTGGTCAGCGCTCCCGACCTGACCGTGGGCAACCTTTTCGGCGCCAACGCCTTTAACCTCTTTAACCTTGCCCTGCTCGATATCGCCTACCGCTACGGCTCCCTGTTCAGCATGGCCAGCCCGGTGCAGCGGCTGACGGGATGGTTCAGCATGGTGCTGGCGGCTGTTGCCGGTATCTCTATCTTTATCAGCAGTCGCTTTTTTGATATGGGCATCGGCTGGATTGGCTGGTACACCCCGGTTATTATTATTCTTTACCTTTTCTTCATGTGGCGGATTTTCCGCTCCCAGCAGCATCAGCCCGTCCGCCCGCTTATCGAGCAGCCGGACTACGGGGGAGCCACCATGAGCCGGGTCTATCTCTACTTTGTCATAGCCGCCGTATTAATTATCGGCGCCGGCACCTGGCTGGCGGTTATCGGCGAGGAGATTGCCGCCATCACCGGCTGGGGAGAGAGCTTCATCGGCACCCTGCTCATCGGCTTTAGCACCACCCTGCCCGAAATCACCGTCTCCTTTGCCGCCCTGAGGCTGGGGGCGGTGGACATGGCGGTAGCCAACATGATCGGCTCCAACCTGTTTAACATGGCCATTATACCCGTAGATGACCTGCTCTACGCGCCGGGGCCGGTGCTGAACGCGGTATCGACCAGCCACCTGTTTACCGCCGGAATCGTGATAGTGATGACGGGGGTTTTTATCGCCGGGCTTCACTTCCGGCCGAAGAGATACTTTAGGGTAAGCTGGTGCAGCCTGACGCTGATAGCGCTGTTTCTGATACAGGCTTATTTGAGCTATACGATGGCTTGAGATAAATGCTATAATATTTACCTGTAATCGCGGAGAGGTGTCCGAGTGGTTGATGGTGCCGCTCTCGAAAAGCGGTCTCCGGTTATACCGGAGCGTGGGTTCGAATCCCACCCTCTCCGCCATATATAATGGAGAGGTGCTGGAGTGGCCTAACAGGCACGCCTGGAAAGCGTGTGTAGCCGCAAGGCTACCGTGGGTTCGAATCCCACCCTCTCCGCCATAATATTGGTTGGCTTTCAGAATACGTAACTAGAAAGAAGTTCTTACCATCAAAAAACCGAAATTTCTCACCTATTTCTGGGGTATGTTGCCCCTCTTTATACTGGCCCACTTCAGCCATCACTTCACCGCCTCCCTATTCCAGCCCCTATCCCCCTTTATCCGCGATGAGTTCAACCTTGACTACACCCAGATAGGCTGGATGATGTCCGCCTACACCCTCACCTACGGCCTCAGCCACCTGCCCGCCGGATGGCTTTCCGACCGGCTGGGGCCGCGCCTGATGATTACCATAGGTATTTCCGGGGCGGCCCTGTTCGCCCTGCTCGCCGGCCTGGCCCCGACCTACCTTGCCCTGGTTACCTTTATGATTCTGTTAGGGGCGGTGGGGGGCGGCTATCACCCCGCCGCCTCACCCCTGGTGGCCGCCTCCGTCGAACGAAAGAGCCAGGGTCGGGCGCTGGGGCTGCACCAGATAGGCGGCACCGCCAGCTTCTTCCTGACCCCGCTGATTGCCGTGGCCATCGCCGGTGCTCTGGGCTGGCGGGGCTCCATCATTACCATATCCATTGCCACCTTTATCATCGGCATCGTACTCTTCGTGATACTGGGGAAGCGGGGCTACACCCGGAAAGCCCCTGAAGTTACCACCGCCACCCCCGAGGACGGACCACCGACAACCTCCGGCAGTATGCGCCGGCTGATACCCTTTATCCTTCTGGGAGTGATACTCCAGGTGATAATTTTCTCGGTGTCCTACTATATCCCCCTCTTTGCCGTTGATAACCTCAAGGCCAGTGAGCAAACCGGCGCCTTTCTCTTCTCCATATTCCATTTTGCCGGGTTGTGGGCAGGGCCTATCGGCGGCTACCTCTCCGACCGATGGGGTAAGGTCCCGGTGATGCTGACGGTGAGCCTTATCGCCGGTCCCGCCCTCTACCTTCTCAGCCTTTCCTCCCTGAGTTGGAGCGTCTGGGGAGTCTTGCTCCTCCTCGGCGTCTGCATGTATATGAGTATGCCGGTCGCCGAGGCCTATATCATCACCCACGCCCCACAGCGCCGCCGCTCCACCATTCTCGGCATTTACTATTTTGCCAGCCGGGGAGGTATAGGCCTGAGTTCACCGCTGGTGGGCTACCTGGCCGACCACTACAGCTTTGCTACCAGCTTCACCATAATGAGCGGGGTGTTACTGGGGATAGTCTTAATCTGTACGGCCTTCCTGTGGGGCAGCCGGGACTAAAGCCGTTTTTTATAGAATCTTTTTCTTCCCACCCTCCCACTCTACAAAAGTGATATTTCTATCAATTTCCTTTTTTGGGGCGGGAAAAAGAGATGTAAAGAGGCGGAGCCTTTTTGGGCGGGTGGGTATGGGAAGATAGATAACCGTTAAAATGGGGGTGGGGCGTAACCCCTTCCTTAAATGGCGGCGGGTGGAAAAAGATATAAACGGGGGTGGGGTTAATAAAATCTTAATTGTCAGTGGTCTGTCTCTATGCTAGAATTGCCTTGCAGTGACTGAAAAAGACATCAAATACTGGGTAGGTTTTAGCATGATACCCCGCATCGGGCGGGTAAAACTCTCCAAGCTGGAAAGCTATTTCGGGGACCTAAAGCAGGCCTGGCAGGCTACGCCCGCCGAGCTAAAAACAGCCGGGCTGGATAGTGCTTCGGTCAACACCATCAGGGACTGGCGGGGCAGGATTTCCCTGGACGCCGAAATGGAAAAGCTGGGGCGCTACGGGGTAAAGGCGGTTACCTTCCGCGATGCGGACTACCCTGCCCGCCTCAAAGAGATATACGATTACCCGCCGGTGCTTTATATACGGGGAAAACTATTGCCCCAGGACGAGTGGTGCCTGGCGGTGGTGGGGACGCGCCGCTCTACCGTCTATGGCCGGCAGACCGCCGAGGAGATAACCGCCGACCTGGCCACGAACAAAATCACCATCGTCAGCGGGCTGGCTAAAGGAATTGACTCGATAGCCCATCAGAGCGCTCTGGGGGCAGGGGGCAGAACCATCGCCGTTTTTGGCTGCGGGCTGGACATCGTCTACCCGGCGGAGAACGCGACCCTCGCCCGCAAAATCATCGAGCAGGGGGCCCTTATAAGCGAATTCCCGCTGGGCACCCGGCCCAAACCGGAGAACTTCCCCCGCCGCAATAGAATATTAAGCGGTCTGAGCCTGGGGGTGCTGGTGGTCGAGGCCAACGAGACCAGCGGAGCCATGATTACTGCCCACCTGGCGCTGGAGCAGAATAGAGAGGTTTTCGCCATACCGGGCAGTATCCTTTCGCCATCCAGCCGGGGGGTAAACCGGCTCATCCAGGAAGGAGCCAAGCTGGTGCGGGACTACACCGATATTTTAGAGGAATTGAACCTGACCGCCGTCGCCCAGCAGATGGAGCTTACCGAGCTGCTGCCCACCACCGAGACCGAAACCCTGCTCCTGAAACAGCTGAGCGCCGAACCCATCCACATTGATGAGGTCTGCCGCTCAAGCGGGCTGCCGGTGGCCACCGTCAGCGGCACCCTGGCCATGATGGAGCTTAAAGGTCTGGTCAAACAGACCGGAACCATGAATTATATCCTCTCCCGGGAGACCAGAGCGGCCTACCGGGTAAGGGTGGATTAGGATTATTATGTCAACTAAGAAAAAGAGCCTGGTTATCGTTGAGTCTCCGACCAAAGCCCGGACTCTGGGCAAGCTCCTGGGGAGCGGCTACAATCTTAAAGCCTCCATGGGGCACGTCAGGGACCTGCCCAAAAGCCAGTTGGGGGTGGATATCGAGCAGGGCTTTGCCCCCAAATACGTCGTGCCCAGAGCCAAAACCAAGATTGTCAACGAGCTTAAAAAGGCGGCCAAGGACGCTTCTACCATTTACCTGGCCACCGACCCCGACCGCGAGGGAGAAGCCATCTCCTGGCACCTGGAGCAGGTGACCAGGACCAACCGCAAAACCTACCGCCGGGTCGTCTTCCACGAGATAACCGAGGAAGCCATCAAGCAAGCCTTCGCCAACCCCCAGTCCATCAACATGCAGCTGGTGGATGCCCAGCAGGCAAGGCGGGTACTGGACAGGCTGGTCGGCTATCAAATCAGTCCCCTGCTCTGGCGTAATGTAAGGCGGGGTTTATCGGCGGGGCGGGTGCAGTCGGTGGCGCTCAAGATTATCGTTGACCGCGAGCGGGAAATCGAAAAGTTCGTCCCGGTAGAGTACTGGACAATAGAGGCCGAACTGGCCAAGGCTGCCGAAGCCAAAACCTTTAGAGCAAATCTGATTGGCATTGCCGGTGGCGCCAAGCTGGAAATTCACAACGAAACCGAAGCTACCGAGATTGGCCAGGAGTTGAAAGCAGCCGACTACAAGGTGAGCAAGGTCAGCGCCAAGAAAGCCACCCGCCAGCCGGCGCCGCCCTTCATCACCAGCACCCTGCAGCAGGAAGCCTGGCGCAAACTCCACTTCCCGGCCAAGCTGACGATGAGAATCGCCCAGGAGCTCTACGAAGGCCTGCCCATCGGCAAGGAGGGCAGCGTCGGCCTCATCACCTACATGCGTACCGATTCCATACGGGTCGCCCGCTCCGCCATCACCGAAGCCAGGGAGTACATCGGCAAAAAGTACGGCGCTAAATACCTGCCCGCCCACGCCCGCTCCTTCACCACCCGTGTCAAAGGGGCGCAGGAAGCCCACGAAGCCATCCGACCCACCAAAATCCGGCGGGAGCCGTCAATGCTCAAAGGCCACTTAAGCGACGCCCAGTTCAAGATATACCAGCTCATCTGGAAGCGAATGGTGGCCAGCCAGATGGCCGCCGCCACCTTCAACAACACCATCGTAGATATTGAAGCCAAACGCCCCAAAGCCAGAACCGTCTATTTGCTGCGGACGTCAAGCTCGATTAACACCTTCGACGGCTTCATGACGGTTTACATCGAGGGTAGGGACGAAGCCGAGGAAAAACCCGGGGGCAAGCTGCCCCCGCTAGCTAAAGACGACAAGCTCAAGCTGATAGACCTGTCCGCCGAGCAGCGCTTCACCCAGCCCCCGCCAAGATTCACCGAAGCCACCCTCATCAAGATGCTGGAGCAGTGGGGCATCGGGCGCCCCAGTACCTACGCCCCGATTCTATCCACCATCCAGGACAGGGACTACGTGGAAAAAGACGGCGGCAAATTCCAGCCCACCAAGCTGGGCTTCGTTGTCAACGACCTGCTGGCCAAGCACTTCCCCGCCATCGTCGACATCGAGTTCACCGCCCAGATGGAGGAGAAGCTGGACGAGGTCGCCAATGAAAACAGGGACTGGGTGGCCGTCGTCCGGGACTTCTATAAGCCCTTCGAGAAGAGCCTGGAGAGCGCCGCCGAGCTGATGGAGAGGGTCAAGGTTGAGGAAGCCACCGACGAGGTCTGCCCCAAGTGCGGCAAGCCGATGGTGGTCAAGTTCGGGCGCTTCGGCAAATTCATCGCCTGCAGCGGCTACCCCGAGTGCAAGACCACCAAGCCCTTCCTGGTTAAAGTTGGGGTCAAGTGCCCCGAATGCGGCGGGGAGCTGGTGGTAAAAAAGAGCAAGAAAAAGCGCACCTTCTACGGGTGCAGCAACTACCCTGAATGTAATTTTATCGTGAATACCAGACCCCTCCCCCAACCCTGCCCCCAGTGCGGCGGCCTGCTCACCGCCTATGGCCGCAACATAGCCAAGTGCACCCAGTGCGAGTTTAAGGGGAAGATTGGGGAAGCCGATAATACGGAAAAAGAGCCTGAGAAGTCCAAAACCAGCGCCAGACGGTCAAGCAGGAAGAAAAAGAGGATTTAAAAACCATAAAGGGGAAGGGGGGGTTAGCCCGATTTTTAGAGTAAGTTTTATTTCCCACCCTCCCACCCTATAGAGGTTAGACCTCTATCAACTCCTTAAACAAGGGGAAGGAGAATAAGAAACCCCCACCACAAGGGGGAGGGGTCTAGAGAGCCCAAGAGGGCAAAACCCTTTTGGGCGGGCGGGTATGGGAAGATAAAGAACCGTTAAAAGTGGGGCGGGGTAAAAAGGGCTTAAAGCCCGTTTCCATATAAGGGCGGCGGGCGGGAATAGATATAAAACGGGGCGGGGTTCCCCATAAAATATTAAAGCCATGCAAAAAATCTTCGACAGATATATCCAATATCTAGAGGCCGAAAGAAACGCCTCGCCCTACACCATCCGCAACTACCGCGCCGACCTGGCCGATTTCTTTAAATTCTTAACGAAAAAAGAGTTGACCCTGCTCAACGAGGTTGACCGGCACGTCCTGCGCGACTACCTCTCCCACCTGGCGGAGAAGGGCATTGCCAAAAACAGCATCGCCCGAAAGCTATCCGCCATCCGCTCCTTCTTCCGCTACCTGGCGCGGGAAGAAATAATCCCCAAAAACCCCGTAGAGCAGGTATCTTCGCCCAAGCTGGACAAGCGCCTGCCCTCCTTCCTCACCAAAGAGGAGATGGAAAAGCTGCTGGGCGCCCCCGACCTGTCCACGCCGCTGGGACAGCGCGACCGGGCGCTCCTGGAACTGCTCTATGCCTCCGGCCTACGGGTGAGCGAGCTGGTAAGCCTGACGCCGGAGCAAATCGACCTTGAGACCAACGAAATCCGGGTCTGGGGGAAGGGCTCCAAAGAGCGTATGGTACTGATGGGGGTGCCTGCCGCCGGGGCGCTGAAAAGCTACATCAAGGAGGGGCGAGCCCGTCTGCGGGGAGAAAAGAAAACCAAAGCCCTGTTCCTTAACCGCTACGGGCAGCGCCTCCCCGAACGGAGCGTGCAGAGACTGCTTGAGCAATACGCCAAAAAGGCCGGCATCGGCAAAAGGGTGCACCCCCACATGCTTAGGCACACCTTCGCCACCCATTTGCTCGAGGGCGGCGCCGATTTGAGAGTCGTCCAGGAGCTACTGGGGCACGCCCGGCTTACCTCCACCCAGATTTACACCCACGTCACCAAGGGGCAGGCGAGAAAGGTATATCTATCAGCCCACCCCCTGGCCAGAGAGAAAAAGGATGAGCCCGAAGATGAAGATAAAGAGTAGGCTGGAAAAGCTGCGGGCGGGGCTGGGGGAGAAGGAAATTGACGGTATTTTAATCTCCCAGCCGGAAAACAGGCGTTACCTTTCCGGCTTCGACGGCTCGGCCGGTTTTTTGATTATCACCAAAAACAATAGTATTTTAGCCACCGATTCCCGCTATATCATCCAGGCTAGAAGACAGGCACCGGAGTACGAGATTCTTCCCATAACCAGCGACATCGGGGGGTGGTTCCCCGGACTAGCGGGCGGGCTGAATATAAAGAGGCTTGGGTTTGAGGAGGAATTCCTGACCTTTAGCCTCTACCGGCGGTTATGTGATATACTGGGTAAAGGCAAAACCGGTCTTAAACTCGTCCCCGTAGAAAATATGGTGGAACCGCTGCGGGCGGTGAAAGAGCCCGAGGAAATCGAGCTTATTACCCGTGCCGCCGAGATAGCCGACGCCGCCATGGCCTATATCCGGGAGGAGCTTCACCCCGGCATGACGGAACGGGAAGTCGCCTGGGAGATAGAGAGTTTTATGCGGGAGAAGGGCAGCCAGCCGTTGCCTTTTGATATTATCGTCGCTTCCGGGCCGAACTCCGCCCTGCCCCATGCCCAACCATCGGCGAGGGCTATCCAGAAATCTGAGCCGATAGTAATAGATATCGGGGCCAGGGTGGGGGGTTACGCCAGCGACCTGAGCCGGACTTTCTGCCTGGGCGACCCCGACGACACCTATAAAAAGGTATACGATACCGTCCTCGGCGCTCAAACCGGCGCGATAGCGGTAATCAAGCCGGGGATGATCGGTGGCCAAGCCGACCAGATAGCCAGAATAATTATCGAGGAGGGGGGATACGGGGAGGCTTTCGGCCACGGCCTAGGTCATGGCGTTGGACTGGCCACCCACGAGCAACCGAGGCTGGGTCCAAACTCGCCGGATGAGCTTGCCGACGGCATGGTATTTACTATAGAGCCGGGAATATATATCGAGGGGTGGGGCGGGGTGAGGATTGAAGATTTAGTTATAATGGAACAGGGAAAAGTCAGGGAAATCTCAAAAGCCAGGAAATAGGACTACGGAGACAAGTATGATTGACAGCGGAGAAATGAGAAAAGGAATTACCATAGAACTGGACGGCAAGCTGTACCAGGTGGTGGACTACCAGCACATCAAGGTAGGGCGGGGCAGCGCCCAGGTGAGGCTTAAGCTGCGCGATATACGCAGCGGCCATAACATCGATCGTTCTTTCCAGGCCAGCGAGAAGTTTACCCGGGCCCGCCTTGAATCCCGCACCATGCAGTACCTGTATAACGACGGCGACGCCTACTATTTCATGGACCAGGAGACCTTTGAGCAGATGCCTATAGACGCTAACCAGCTGGGCGACACTCTTAACTACCTGAAAGAGGGGATGTCCCTGGAGGTGACAAGCTACAAGGGGGAACTGGTGGGGGTGGAGCTGCCCATTACCGTCGAGCTGGAGGTGGCCGAGACCGGGCCCGGCTTCAAGGGGGATACCGCCACCGCCGGCAACAAGCCGGCCAAACTGGAGACCGGCATCACCATACAAGTTCCCATGTTTATAAATAACGGGGATGTTATTAAGGTTGACACCCGCACCGGCGTGTACCTGGAGAGGGTAAGCTAGAGCTAAATTGCTGAAAACTGACCTTCATGTTCATACCGAATACTCTCTGGACTGCGGCACGCCTCTGGACAAGATAGTAGGCCGCTGCATCGAGAAGGGGGTAAACTGCGTTGCCATCGCCGACCACGGCACCGCCGAAGGAGCGCTGAAGCTGCAGAAAACGGCCCCATTTACTATAATAGTCGCCGAGGAAATACTGACACCGCACGGCGAAATCATGGGTTTGTTCCTTAAAGAGACCATACCCAGCGGGCTATCGGTCACCGAGACCATATCACGCATCAGAGCCCAGGATGGGCTGGTCAACATCCCCCACCCCTTTGACATCTTCCGCCAGTCGGCGTTGCGCAATCATATAATAGAAGAAATCGCCGACCAGATTGACATCATCGAGGTATTCAACGCCCGCTCTCTACCCCCACAGCAATCAGCCAAGGCCCGCGCCTTCGCCAGCAAACACGGCATCGTCCAGGGCGCCGGCAGCGACGCCCACACCCTGCGGGAGATAGGCAACGCCTACATCGAAATGCCCGAGTTCAAGGGGAAAGA
>Ga0307425_1000702_pt1 | contig 20678 bp, 24 predicted proteins | sample SalMarWE160330MG_FD_202152 | JGI IMG/M metagenome (GOLD analysis project Ga0307425, IMG submission 202152) | Salt marsh sediment microbial communities from the Plum Island Ecosystem LTER, Massachusetts, United States - WE1603-30 | ecosystem: Environmental > Aquatic > Marine > Intertidal zone >...
CCACCGGGTCGTCGCCATAGATGGTCTCTTCGGCCGCTTCGCCCTGTCGCAAGCGGACACACCTCCCTGCGTGCAGGTCGATCGCGGGATAGACGATCATCTGCCCTTCCTCTCTACCACGCCCGCGAAATTGCGCAGCAGCTGCAACCCGACCTCCTGGCTCTTTTCGGGGTGGAATTGGGCGCCGAACACGTCATCCAGGCCGGCCATCGAAGCAAAGTCGACGCCATACGCCGTGGTCGTCAGGATGCGATCTGCTTGGGCGGGTACGACGTAATAGGAGTGTACGAAATAGGCATAGCTATGGTCGGGGATACCGCGCAAGAGCGGGTGCGTTGCCCCGTGCGGCGTCAGGTCGAGCTGGTTCCAGCCGATATGTGGTACCTTGAGTTCGCCCTCAAAGCGCACAACGCGCCCCGGCAGGATCCCCAGACCCTCGTGTTGGCCCATCTCCTCGCTCTTCTCAAAGAGCAACTGGAGGCCAAGGCAGATGCCGAGCAGCGGCACGCCAGCGCCGGCCTGCTCGCAAATCAGGTCGGCCAGGCCTGCGGTGCGCAGGTTGTGCATGGCGTCGCCGAACGCACCGACGCCCGGCAGGACGAGGCCGTCAGCATCTTGCAGCTCACCGACCTGCGCAGAGATCACAGCGCTGACGCCGATGTGCTCGAACGCCTTTTGCACGTTTCGCAGGTTGCCCATCCCATAGTCGATGATTGCGATGTGCATAATCACAGCACTCCCTTGGTCGAGGGTACAGCACCTGACCTTAGAGGATCGATGGCAACCGCCTGACGCAGGGCACGCCCAAGTGCCTTGTAAAGGGCCTCGATCTGGTGATGGGTGTTCTCGCCGCAGATCAGCCGGGCATGGAGGGTCATCCCGGCGTGGTGTGCCAGGGCGCGCAGGAACTCGCTGACCAGCTCGGTGTCGAACGCGCCAACGCGTGCTGCGGAAAAGGGGAGATCCGCGACCAAGAGCCCGCGATTGGAAAAGTCCAGCGCGACCATCGCCAGGGCCTCATCCATCGGCAGCAAGCAGTGACCGTAGCGCGTGATGCCCGCCCGGTCGCCGAGCGCCTGGCGCAGCGCCTGGCCGAGGGCGATGCCCACGTCCTCCACCGTGTGGTGCGCGTCGACGTGCAAATCACCCTCTGCGTGCACGACCAGGTCGAGCATCCCGTGCGCCGCGACATGGCTCAACATATGGTCATGGAAGCCAACGCCGGTGTCGATCTGCCACTGCCCGCTTCCGTCGAGCGCCAACTGGACGCTCACCTGGGTCTCGCCGGTCCGGCGCTCGATGCGTGCCTCTCTCATCGTTCCTCCCTGCACAAGGCCTCGATCACGCGATCGTTTTGCTGGGGCTTGCCGACGCTGATCCGGATACAGTCCTGGAGGCCGGGCGTACGATAGTACCGTACCAGGATGCCGCGCGATTCCAGCGTGGCCTTGAGCGCGCCCGCGTCCCGCCCCAGCACGCGGTTCAGGATGAAATTCGAGTGGGAAGGATAGGGGCGCAGGTAGGGGATGCGCTGCAGCGCGCCATACAGCCGCCCTCGTTCCTCCACCAGGATCTGGACGCGTCCCATCAGCGTCTGTAGATCGTCGAGCGAGGCCAGCACAGCCGCCTGGGCAGCGGCGTTCACGTTGTACGGCTGCTTGATCTTGTACAGGTGGCCTACGATCTCGCTCGGAAAGACGCCGTACCCGACCCGCAGCCCGGCAAGGCCGGCCCACTTGCTAAAGGTGCGCATGACGATCAGGTTCGGGCACGCCGGTACCAGCGGGGCAAAGTCGATGCCGCCGAACTCGACGTAGGCCTGATCGACGACCACCACGGCGGGGAGGTCGAGAAGGCGGTCGAGCGTGCCTCGATCGATGATCGAGCCGTCCGGGTTGTTGGGTGAGGTGACAAAGATCAGCTTGGGTAGCCGCTGTGTCTGCCGGAAGACGGCCTCGATCGCGTCGAGGTCGAGCTGAAAGTCTGGCTTGCGCGGCACCGAGATCGTCTGTGCCCCCGCGACGCTGGCGAGAAACGGATACATGCCAAAGGTGGGCGGGCAGTTGACGATGCTGTCGCCTGGTTGGACGAAAAGACGGATCACGATGTCGAGCAGCTCGTCGGACCCCGTGCCGAGTACGAGGTGGGTCTTGTCGACGCCTACGTAATCCTGGAGCGCATCTCGCAGCAGGGTGTGGTTCGGGTCCGGATAGATGTGGTAATAGGGATAACTGGCGAGGGCGGCGATCGCCTTGGGCGAGGGCCCGTACGGGTTTTCGTTGGCGTCCACTTTGACGATCTGATCTTCCGGAATACCCAGCTTACGGCTGAGCACCTCAAAGGGCACGATCGGTGTGTAGGCTGCCATCTCGTAGATGTCGGGCCGGATCAGGGCGGCAACCTGCTCTGTGTCTAGCATCATCCTATTCCGATCACAGGTTCAACTGCTGGCGAAAATAGTCGACCGTCGCACGCATCCCGCGATCCAGGCTCACGGTGGCTTCCCAGCCGAGGTGAGCTTGGGCCTTGCTGCAGTCAAAGTAGCTGACTCGGATGTCTCCGGGCCGCTTGGGTGCAGGGATGATCTGGACCTCGTAGCCGACGATCTCGGCGAGCTGCCGGTAGAGCTGGTTGACCGACGTGCCTTCGCCGGTCGCGATACAATATGCTTCGCCGCTACCTCGGTCGAGGGAGCAGAGGTTAGCGCGAGCGACGTCCTCCACGTACACATAGTCCTTCTGCTGCTCGCCATCCCACTCGATGCGCACAGGCTCCCCCAGCAGGAAAGCGCGGGCAAAGATGGCGATCACGCCAGCCTCGCCGGTGGGATCCTGGCGCGGGCCATACACGTTCCCGTAGCGCAGTGCAGTATAGTCGAGCCCGTGCATGGCCTTCCAGAAACGGAGATAGTGCTCGCCTGCGAGCTTGGTCGTGCCATACGGCGACTCGGGGTGCTGCGGCGTCTCTTCGTCGACCGGCATGCGCCTTGCCGTCCCATAGGTCGCGGCGGAGGAGGAATAGATGATCTTGTGCGCGGCAAAGCGCGTGCAGCACTGCAGGACGTTGATCAGCCCCAGTGTGTTCACCTCGGCGTCGTACTTGGGCATCTCGGTCGAGATCCGGACGCTGTGCTGGGCGGCGAGGTGGCATACGACCTGCGGGCGTTCTGTGGCAAAGACGTCGCTCAACGCCTTGTCGCGTATGTCGACCTTGTAGAACCCAGCCTCTTCGGGGACGTGCTCCATCCGTCCGCCACCCCGTTCCCAGAGACTGTCGACGATGCAGACCTCGTGCCCTGCCTGTAGCAGGCTGTGCACGACATGGGACCCAATAAAGCCTGCACCGCCTGTGACCAGAACCTTCATCGCACGTGCCTCCTTTTGCCTTTACGATATGTAAACCATCAGCCGGCAGATGGTTTCGGTTCGTCACGACGCCTCGCGATCGCTGCTGCGTGTGCTGTGAACCCCTCAGCCCTGGCGATCGCGATCGCCGCAGGGGAAGTGCGGCGGATGGTCGGTTCAGCAGGCGCGAACACACTCGTGATTTTCAGGTAATCCCACACGTTTGCGGGCGAGGAGAAACGTGCTGTCCCACCGGTGGGCATGATGTGGCTGGGTCCAACCACATAGTCGCCCAGCGCTTCTGACGAGCGTTCGCCGACGAACACGCCCCCGGCATTGCGCACCTGGCCTACCCAAGCCCACGGGTCGCGGACTAGCAGGCAGAGGTGCTCGGGTGCATACTCGTTGGCCAGTGCCATAGCCTGTGCCAGGTCGGACGTGACTATGATGCCGCCCTGGCCCTGCAGGGACTGGGCAATGATCTCTGCGCGAGACAAGTCCTCGATCTGCCTCGCCACTTCCACCTGCACGTGCTGGGCTAGCTCGGCGGATGGGGTCAGGCAGATGGGAGAGGCGAGCGCGTCGTGCTCGGCCTGCGCCAGCAAGTCTGCCGCGACCAGAGCAGGGTCTGCGCCCCCGTCTGCGATCAGCATCGTCTCTGTCGGGCCGGGCAGCCCGTCGATCGCAACCTGGCCGTACACGCGGCGCTTGGCGAGGACAACGAACAGGTTGCCCGGTCCCCCGATCTTGTCCACGCGCCGGATGGTTGCCGTGCCATAGGCCAATGCAGCGATGGCCTGGGCGCCGCCGATCTTGTATACGGCGCTCACGCCTGCGATGCGCGCCGCAACGAGGATAGCTGGGGCGGAACGGCCCTCGGCGTCCGGCGGGCTGGTGACCACGATCTCGGAAACGCCGGCAACCCGGGCAGGCACCGCTGCCATGAGCAGTGAGGAGGGGTAGGGGGTGCGCCCGCCCGGCGCATAGAGGCCCACCCGCTGCAGTGGACGGATAATCTGCCCCAGGGCGCCGCCCTCCTCGTCCCATTCGACCCACGACTGGCGGTACTGTCGCTCGTGGAATGCCTGCAGGCGGTCGGCGGCGAGCTGGAGTGCGTCGCGCAACGCGGCTGGCGTCACCGACCACGCCGCATCGATCTCTGCTTCCGACACGCGCAGCGTTTCCAGGTCGGCGCCCTCGATGCGCCGCGTATAGTCGAATAGGGCAGTGTCGCCGTGTGCACGTACGTCTTGCAGGATCTGCGCCACCGCCTGGTCGGGCGTGAGCGGTGCGCCGAACACGCGCTCGATGCTGGCCTGTAGGGCAGGGGTGACCTCTACCTGCTCCCACGACTTGCGGCGCAGCACGCTCTCACGTGCCTGTTCGAGATCGGTGATCACGCGGATTAGGTCACTCATCCGAGCTCCTCTTCCCTGGCGGCCGGCCTTTCACGAAGATCGTGCCGCCGGGACCGCACCGCCGGGCGTATCTCTGGTCGGGCACCCGGCGACGATACGCGGGCGTGGCGCCAGTGCAACAAAGAAAAAGGCTGGTTCGTTTTCGAAACCAGCCGTGGTGAGACGAAATTCGACGTCGAACGCCAACAAGGCAGGCTAGTCCCGCCTCACCTGTGAGGGATGGTGATGGTACTGAGCGTTCGGACGCGGTAGATCATTCAGTTGGCCACTGCACTCGAGTCGCATCCTGACCTCCCCCGCAAGCTGCCGCTATCCTATCACAAGCCCCGGGAATTGTCAAACCACAGGCCGATCGTATGGTTGCTGTTGCATCTACTGCGCAGGCCTTCCCAGGTGCCTGAGAAGGCCTGCACAGGCTAGTTGAGAGTATGTCGCCAGCTACATCCGGTCTGGGATCATGCTGGGCGCCCAGTTGTTCTCGACGTTGCCCTCGTCGCGGAGACTGGTCAGCCAATCCTGGAACATCTGCTGGCGCCGGTTACCCTGTTCTGTCTGGTCGAGCGGCCGCACAGCGTGTTCGACGACCTGAATCACGGCCGTACCATAGTCGGTGGGCACGGGATCGGGCACCAGGCCGGGCTCTGCCTGGAAGACGATCTCGGCAAAGAGCGGCCCAAACTGCGAAGAGAGCTCCTCCTTGCCGTACCACCCCACGTCGTACATCGTATCTTCGGGGCTCACGGGCCGCATCTCGCGGGCCAGGATCTCGATCACGTGGTAGCCAAAATCGGTCTGTACGGGCTCGGGGTAGAGGCCGATATCGGCCTCGAACACGACCTGATCGAACGCATCGACCATCTGCCCGCGTCCGAACCAGCCAAGGTCACCCCCATCGTCCTTGTTGCTGGTGTCCGTGGAAAGCTCGGCCGCGAGCGCGGCAAAATCCTCGCCATTCGCCAGGCGCTGTAGCACCGCTTGGGCCTCTTCCTCGGTGTCTACGAGGATGTGACGCGCGTGGGCCTCCATGCGCTCCCCGGCCTGGTACTCGCTGATTCGCTGTGCCGCGGCGTCGGCGTCGGCCGCTGCCTCGTATCGGAAGTGGACCTGCTCTTCCTCGGTCGGTACATCCGTGACGACAGCCTGCTGCAGCTTGTCGCGGAGCACGTTGACCTCTGCCATCCCACGAACGTAGGATTCGCTGACACGCGCCATATTGAGCACGTTCTTGACGAACAGATCATAGTTGGCCTGGTAGGCCTGTTCGGTATCGGGCGTCGGGGTCGGCTGTGGCGTCGCCCCTTCGGGCGTTGGCGTGGCGCTCGGGTCTGCCGTCGGCGTCGCCGTCGGCGCCGGAGCATCACGGTAGTGTTGGAACCACGTCTGCTCAAGCTCGATCTCGATTTCGTCCGGCGTGGCCGAGATGTCGCGCTTGGCCGCTTCCTGGCGGATGAGCTCCTCTTCGATCAACTGATCGACGATCATCTGATGGATCGCGTTTGGATCCTGGCCTTCGTTGCTCTGAAAGACGTCGGGGCCCAAGGCATAGTAGTAGTAGCGGACGCGCTTCTGATAGTCACTTACCTTGATCGGTGTGCCGTTGACGACCGCTACGGTTTGCGTCGCCTGTGTAACCAGGCTGACGCCAACGAGTCCGACGATGATGACGGCGGTCGCTATCAGGCCGATCCAGATCCAACGCAACTGCCGCTCCTCGCGGCGGCGGTGTGAGAGCTGTTTCTTTGTCGGCTTGGCCCTTACTGGCTTGCTCTTGGCCATCTGTGACTCCTAAAACCAGGTCCTTACCTGGGCATGATACAGAACGCGGGCACAGGACCCGCCAGGGTTCGCCTATGCCCGCAGATCGAGTTTTCACCTATCAGCGCGCGTAGTTACCGGCGCTCTGATTATCTGGAATCTGACGTAAAGCTGTGGTCTGCCGTGTACGGAAGCAGCGCCATAAAGCGCGCGCGCTTGATCGCCCGCGCCAGGACACGCTGATGCTTGGCACAGTTGCCCGTCTGCCGGCGGGAGCGGATCTTGCCACGATCGGTGATATAGCGCTCCAGCGCATCGACCTGCTTGTAGTTCAGGTTTTCCACCTGTCGTCCGACGCAGCGCGACGTGCACGCCGTCGACCGCGCGCGGCGGCCTCGTCCTCCCGAGCGAAACCGGCCGCGCGACGAGCGGCTGCTGCGGCGATCGCCCCCGGAGCTGCCTCGTCCCTCACTCGACGACCTGCTGCGCTGATCGCGATTGTTCTCTTCTGACACTGTGTGTACCTCCTGGAATCGCTCCTGCCCACCGGCAAGAGCGTTGGTCGTATGCTCTCACATTGTGCAAGGCCGGTCTCGATAGGGCAAGCGCTGTGTTCGGTTCGCCCGCTGACCGGCGGTACCTAGGCTTCGCCCAGGGCGACGATATCCTGTGCCACGACTTCGGCCCAGGCGCGGTCCTCGCCCGCATCGTCGACCCACCGCCTCGTCTTTACGCGGCCCTCGACATAGACGAGCTGACCTGCTGCCAGGGACTGCCTGCAACTCTCAGCCAGCTCTCCCCAGGCGACGACGTTGAACCAATCCGTGTCCTGGTGTCGCCGCCCATCCGATGACAGCCACGTGTACTCGGTAACGATGCTGAAAGAAGTGACCGGCTTGCCATCTGGCGTGTAACGCATCTCTGGCGCTCGCCCCAGGTGACCGATCAACGTCGCTCTGTTCAGGCCTAGGACCACTTCCCTCTCCCTACTAGGGTGCCTATGAATCGCGGCGGATGACCATATGCCGCAAGACGCTATCTGAAAGCCGCATCGTTCGTTCCACAGTTGGGAGCACGGTGCTCTCAAACTGGCCCTGGATAAAGTAGTAGAAGCCTTCGTTGACCTTCTTGATCGGGTAGGCAAGGCGGCGACGTCCCCATGCCTCTACGTTCTCTACCTGGCCGCCCTCGCTCGTCAGGATCTGAGAAAGCTGCTCAATCAGGGCCTGTTGAGCGTCTTCCTCGACTTCCGGGCGCACGATCAGCGCCACCTCATAACTGTTCATCTCGCGGGGTACTCCTCTCTTTGGGTTTGCTCCTGGTCCAACGTGCCAGGAGTAGAAAGAACGAGGTGACCGGAGAGTGGCATCACTTCCCAGTGTCCTCGTTCCGCGACCTTGCATTTATACCATAAATGGCCTGCTTTTGCAAGCCAGAGCGCTCATTTCCGAGCAAACGCGTGCCATTCCGTGCCCTAGGCTAGCACCTGGGCTTGCGTGATCCAGTCGTTCACTTCGCTCATCGGGGGCAGGCGGGTGACGAGCCTGTGCTCCAGGTTTGCAGTCCGCAGCTTTTCGTAGAGGTCCACGGGCGTGCATTGCGCCAGGTCGGCCACGGTGCTGATACCCGCATAGTCGACGAGCACGCTATATTCGCCGTCGATGCCATCGATGCGCATCAGGTCAGCGCGGTGGACCCAGCGGGCGATCAGCTCCTGACCGATCTCGGTCTCGCGGGCCAGTTGTTCCTGACCGGCCAGGTCACGAGCGCGTGACAAGAGCTCCTCTGCCGTGCGGATCCCGGCCCGCTGGTGAAGCGCCTGGGCATAAACCTGGCCGATGCCGGCGATGACAGTCAGGTCCTGGCCCTGCGGTGACGTCGCCTGCGTGGCTTGGTACTGGTCGAGGAGCTCGACCTGGCCGGGCAGCTCTCCCTTGCGAACTGGCCTGCCGCTGGTGTATAGATCGAGGTGGATCACGAGATCGAGCACGTTCTCCAGCGGGATAACGACGCGCCCCACGAAAGCGTAGTTGAGGGGCTCAAAGGTGATGACGGGCAGTTGCTTCATCAGGTTGTAGAGCAGGATGCGGTCCTGTTCGCTCTGCTGGGCCAGAGCCTGCAGTTGGGCAAGCAGCCGCTGCAGACGGTCGGCCAGGCCCGATGCTTTCTCCTTCAGGTCCGCGAGGTCGCGCTTTCCGAGCTGCCAGCGTTCTTCTTCTGTCAGGGTGTCCAGGTAAAGCTCGACGGCGCGCTGAGGCGCATCTTCTGCGAGGAACTTGTCCATCGTTCTCCCTCCCCCTTGTGACCGGTGAGACCAATTAGGTTCATTATATCAAGCTTCTATGCCGATGACAACACAGGGGTGGCTGTCGGCCCCTGCCCGCTTTTGACCGTTTGAGAGAGGTATAGTACAATGATGGCGCTTCACAGGGGTCGAGTCTCCTTCGGGGACATGGCACGCGGCAAACAGGTACGGGTGCAAGGCCGATACCAAACCAAGGTCGCGAGGAGGATGGTGTGGTGGAATTCGTGCAGGTAGCTACCAGGGACCAGGTTCCGCCCGGAGGCCGATTGGCCGTCTGGGCCGGTGGGCGGAAGGTTCTGATCTACAACATAGGCGGCGAGTATCACGCTACGGACGAGCAGTGCACGCACCGTGAATGTTCACTGGCAGAGGGTCTGTTCCTAGGGCAGGTGGTGCACTGTCCGTGCCATATGGCGAGTTTCGACGTGATCTCTGGTGAGGTGCTGAGCGGACCGGCGACCATCCCTTTGCCCACGTATCCGGTCAAGATCGAAGGCAACCGGATCCTCGTCGGCATCGACGTCACAGACGTGATATAGCCTACGCTTCCAGATACGCCCAAGGAGGACGGCATGACAGATACGGGTCAGGAGATCGATCAGATTCTCAAGCGCGCTATCGAGTTCGAGGAGCAGGCGCGTGATTTCTACCTGGATGCAGTGAACAGGGTCAAGCAGCCACACATCAAGGATGCCCTCCGCGATCTGGCACAGGAGGAGGTCAAGCACAAGGACCGGCTGCAGACGCTGCTCGACGGCGATACGCAGACCCTGGTCGCCGTCCAGAAGCGGGGCCAAATTCAAGATCTCAAGCTGGCCGAGTACCTGGTATCGTCTCCGCTCGATCAGGACGCGACCTTTCAGGATGTGCTCGTGGTGGCGATGCATCGCGAGCAATCCTCGCACGAGTTCTACAGTACGATGGCTACCATAGCCGGAGAGCCAGCGACCAGAGATCTCTTTGAGTTTCTGGCGGAGGAAGAGCTCGCTCACAAGAACAAGGTCGAGACCCTGTATGACGAGGTAGTCTACCAGGAAAACTAGGCCTGGCTGTTCGCGTTCTGAACGTGCTCACCCAATGATAGGAGGATGACTGTGCAAAAGTGGGAATGCCTGGCGTGTGGGTATGTATACGATCCAGAGGTTGGCGATCCGGATGGGGGTGTCGAGCCCGGGACCGCCTTCGAGGACCTACCCGATGACTGGGTCTGCCCGGAATGTGGCGTGGGCAAGGACATGTTCGAGCCCCTAGATTAGCGATAGGTGTGGCGTTCACCTATATGTGCGGTGAATGCTGAGGCTGACCGATTGCAGCCCGGTCCTTGCCGCGCGATGCCTGCGCCGAGGGAGTCTCGCAGGACATTGCGCGGCAATTTGCGTCTGGTGCACCGCCGGGCGTAGGGTCGGCAGTGCGCGCGGGAGGGATCATGTTCGTCAAGCAGTTCCGTACAGGCGGCGACCGCAACTTTGGCTACCTGGTTGCCGATGAGGCAACAGGTACGGCTGCCGTGATCGATGCTTCCTATTCACCGGAGCAGATCGTCGAGTTCGCACGGGAGCACGACTACCAGATCAAGTACGTGTTCAGCACGCACGATCACTATGATCATACGAACGGCAATCGCACCATCGAGCGGATGACCGACCGGGCCGCGCTGCTGTATGGGGACATCGATCCGCACACTGGCCTGCAGATTCGGGATGGGACGCGCCTGCCGTTGGGCAATCTGGAGATCACCGTGCTCCATACGCCCGGCCATACGGACGATGCGATCTGTGTCCTCGTGGGCGGGGCAGTCTTTACCGGAGATACGCTGTTTGTCGGCAAGGTTGGGGGAACGGACTTTGGTGCCGGTGCACGTGCCGAGTTCGACTCGCTCCACGGCAAGCTGCTCTCCCTGCCTGGCGAGACGCAAGTCTATCCCGGGCACGACGTTGGTGTCGCTCCCGCATCGACCATCGCACACGAGCGTGAAAGCAACCCGTTCCTGCTACAGCCCGATTTCGACTCGTTCGTGTACCTGAAGCGAAACTGGGCCGAGTACAAGCGGGAGCACGGCATCCAATGAGCCCCTGGTACGAGGACAGTTTTGGGCACGAGTACCTGGAGCTGTACGCCCACCGTGACGAGGAGGAGGCACGGTCGGATATCGAGGCGATCGTGCACCTGCTCGATCCGCCGCGTGACGAGCCGCTGCTCGACCTGTGTTGTGGCGCCTGCCGGCACCTGCTCGTGCTGCGTGAGATGGGTTTCACACAGTTGGTTGGGCTCGACCTATCCGAAGAACTGCTGGAGGCCGGTGCCTGCCAGTTGGCGAGCGAGCGGGCTGCGATGCCGAGGCACCCTTGCCCAGGCGTCGAGCTCGTGCGATCGGACATGCGCGAGATCCCCTACCGCGACCATTTTGCCACAGTGCTCTCGTTGTTCACCTCGTTCGGCTACTTTCGGCGTGACGAGGAGAACGCCCGGGTGTTCCGCGGCGTGCTGCGTGCGTTGCGGCCTGGCGGCCAGTTCCTGATCGACTATCTGAACCGCGACTATGTGATCGCCAACCTGGTGGAGCGAGACGAGGCGACGCTGGCGGACCGCCATATCGAGAACGTCCGTTGCTTGACCGAGGGCTGCCGCCGCGTGGAAAAGACGACCACGGTCACGGCCTCCGACGGGAGCGTGCGCAAGTTTCACGAGTCGGTGCGGATGTACTCGCGCCAGGAGATGGTCGAGATGCTGCGCGCGGCGGGGTTCGTGCATCCAAGGTGCTATGGTTCGCTGGACAAGGATGAGTGCTCAGTCGAGAGCAGACGGCTGATCTTGATCGCTGTGAAGGGCACGGAATGATCGTTTCGCTCGACCCTCAGCAGATACCGGCAGCGACCACCGGCCCCCTGTATCTGGACTATATCGACGGACGGGAGAGGGCGAGGCCGTTTTTTCCCTACGGCCCGCACGACCTACGCGCCGCACTGGAGGCGCGCAGCGCATACTCCTATCCCCGGGCGGCGGTAGTGCCGTTGCTGCGCGTCTACAATGCCGGCCTGGGTGCCTCATCTCGCACTCTGGCGAACATCGATGCCCTAGCTGATGAGGGCACGATGTGCGTGATCACGGGCCAGCAGGCCGGCTTTCTCGGCGGGCCAGCCTATACCTGTCACAAGATCGCAACCACGATCCGCCTGGCAGCGGAGATAGAGGCGTCGTTTGGCGCGCGGTGTGTGCCGCTCTTTTGGCTGGCGAGCGAGGACCACGACCTGGGAGAGATCAACCACGCGTACCTGGCGCAGCCTGATGGCGAGATCGGGCACGTTGGTTTCGGGTGGTCAGACGAAGGCAAGCCGATCGCAGCCCTGCCCCTCGACGACCGCATCATGCGGGCGTTTGAGGCGTACTGGGCGCACGTGTCGCCGGGTCCCTACCTGGACGAGACGCGCGAGCAGTTTGCGCCGCGCGCTGACGAGGACTATGCCTTGTGGAATGCGCGCCTGTGGTCCGAGTTGTTTGCTGAGCATGGCCTGGTCCTCGTCGAACCGAGGGTCATTCGTCCCCCGGCCGGCGAATGGTTCTCGCGTGTGCTGCACTCGATCGCCGAGATCCAGCATCGCGTGGCTGCAGTGTCCCGGCAGTTGAGGGAGGCCGGCTATGTGCCCCAGCTCCAATCCGAATCTGCCGGGCAGCTCTACACTTTCGACGAGCGAGGGTATCGGGTCCGTGTGGCGGATCCGGAGCGCCACGTAAGGGATAGCGCCGCCCACCCCGAGCGGTATTCGACCGATGCGGCTCTGCGACCGCTCTTTGCCGACGCGATGCTGCCGATCGTGGCGAGTGTGCTCGGGCCCGGCGAGACAGCCTACCACGGCATGCTGCGTCCATTGTACGAGCTGTTCGAGCTGCCCCAGCCGCACGTTTTCCCGCGCAAGAGCTATACGCTGGTGGCAGCGGAGGAGGCGGAGCGCATCGCGGCGTATGGCGCCAGCGTGCAGGATCTGCTCTGCGAGCGGATGCCCGCGGATGTCGTGATCGAGAGGCTCGTGCCCGATGGAGAGCGCGAGATGTTCGAGGCAGTGGAACGCGCTGAGGCTGCGGCCCTCGCTCCATTGTGGACCTACGTCCGGTCCATCGATCCCGGCCTGGGCCGGACGATGGCGCAGCACGTGGCCCGGACACAGCGCAGCCTGGCCAATCTGAGGAAACGCGCTTCCCGTTTGCGGCTGGGACAGATGGGTTACTCCAAGGGCGAGCTGCGTGCACTGCGAAATGCGCTGCTGCCGCGCGGGCGATTGCAGGAACGGGTGCTGCCGCTGCCCCATTTCATGATGCAGCACGGGCGTGCGCTGTTGGGCACGCTGATCGAGGCAGGTGACCTGCACGACTATCGGCACGACGTACTCATCCTGGACGAGCGGCATGCCTGATATGGACGTCATGGCCTTTGGCCCTCATCCGGACGATATCGAGCTGGGCTGCGGGGGGACGCTGATCAAGTTGGTCGACGCCGGGTACAGCGTCGTATTGGTGGACCTGGTACAGGGCGAGCTCGGCACGCGCGGCACGGTAGAGACGCGGAAAGCGGAGGCGGCTCACGCGGCCGAGGTGATCGGCGCCATCGCGCGCGAGAACCTGGGCCTGGAAGATGGCAACATTCACACCAGCGATGCGGCCAAGCGCGTGGTCGCGGATGTGATCCGTGCCTACCGTCCCCGTGCAGTATTGCTCCCATATTATGAGGATCGCCATCCCGACCATTATCACGCCAGCGAGCTGATCTACGATGCTACCTATCTCGCCGGCCTGCTGCGCTATGAAACGGCGCATCCGAACTATCGCCCGGCGAAGGTGATCTACTACATGGGATGGTATGAATTCGAGCCGACGTTCATCGTCGACATTACTGCGGAGCGAGATCGCAAGATGGAGGCGATCCAGGCGTATTCGACCCAGTTTACGGCCCTTGATGCGTCGTACGAGGAGACGGTCCTGACCTCGCCAGGGCACCACTGGCTGGTCGAGCACCGCATGGCGCACTATGGTGCGATGGTCGGCGCTCGCTATGGCGAGGGGTTCCTGATCCGAGGCAGGCTGCGGGTAGACGATCCGCTGGCCCTGCAGTTCGAGTCCTTCTGACTCGATCGCGATGTGGCACGTCTCGATCACACCCGCGTCGACGATGGGATTCGGCTGGTAGTGTGAGGGAGGAAGCTGTGCGTATTGGCATAACCTGTTACCCAACCCATGGCGGGAGCGGGGTGGTGGCGACAGAGTTGGGAAAGCACCTGGCGGAAAGGGGGCACGAGGTCGCCTTTATCAGTTACGCCACCCCCCTACGCCTGGGCGAGCTCCCGCCAAGGGTGAGCTTTCACGAGGTCGACATCGTCGAGTACCCCCTGCTCAAGAACTTTCCGTACACGCTGGCCCTAGCATCCAAGATGGCAGAGGTGGCGCGCGCCAAGAGGCTGCAGATACTTCACGTACACTATGCGATCCCGTTTGCGGCGGCTGCGCTCTTGGCACGCGAGGTGGTGCCCGATTTGGATCTCAAGGTGGTAACTACGCTCCATGGGACGGACGTCACGCTGGTCGGCAGCAATCCCTCTTTCAAGCTAGTGACCGCGATGACGATCGAGCGCTCGCACGCGGTGACGGCAGTGTCTGGCTTCCTGCGCGATGCAGTCTATCGGCAGTTTGGGGTGCAGCGGGAGATCGAGGTCATCTATAACTTTATCGATCCAGAGCGACACGGCGGGCCAGCGCCGCCATGTATCCCGCCGCGCAACTGCCCGGAAGAGTTCACGCTCATGCACATCTCGAACTTTCGCCCGGTCAAGCGTTTGGGTGACGTGATCCGGGTCTTTGCACGGGTACGCGAAAAGCTCCCAGCGCGCCTGGTGCTGGTTGGCGATGGACCCGACGCCGGATTGGCTCAGCAGTTGGCCCAAGATCTGGGCGTGCTGGATCGGATTCACTTTACCGGAGTGCTGGACGGCGTGGCGGACTTGTTGCGCGAGGCAAACGTACTGCTCTTGCCCAGTGAAACGGAGAGTTTCGGGCTGGTGGCGCTGGAGGCAATGGCCAGCGGCGTGCCCGTCGTTGCAACGAACGTCGGCGGGCTGCCGGAGGTCGTGGAACACGGGGTGACCGGTTTCCTGGCACCGCTGGGTGACGTGGACAAGATGGCCGAGTACGTGGTACAGATCCTGTCCGACTGTGCGACGTGCAGGTCCTTCTCCAGGGCAGCACAGCAGCGCGCCCAGCAGCACTTTAGCTACCGGGATATTGTGCCGCAGTACGAGACGGTGTACGAACGTGTGCTGGCTCGAGATACGCGATCAGAGACAGAGGAGGTGGGTGATGGATTGGGTGTCGTTCTTGAGGGTGATGATCGAGGATGAAAAGGCCGCGATTGCCAAGTACCGGATCGCGATGGAGCATGCAGAAGCGCCTGAGCTCAAGTCGGTACTGGCCAAGCTGATGCACGAAGAGGAATTCCACGTCGACTTTTTGGGGCAGGAGATTCGCCGTCTCGAGTCATAGCTGTGCCGGGGCTCGGTGCCCCGGCCTCGTAGTGGATCAGACCCATACACCAAGGAGGGATTCGATGGGCCAAGATGCAGCGATGCTGGCATTACAGAAGGCGCTCGATCTGGAGCAGCGGGGGAAGGCGTTCTATGAACAGGCAGCAGGACGAACGGTGGATGAGAAGGGCAAGGCCATGTTCAGTTCCCTTGCCGACGACGAGGTGCTGCATGCCGAGATGATCCAGCGCCAGATCGATGCTCTCGATGCAGGCAAGGGTTGGCAGGCGCCCGGTGTGGCAGCGGAGGGCGAGGTCGACCTCGACACGCCGCTGTTCCCAGAGGGCAAGAGGGGGCTGGAACAAGCCGTTCAGCCGGATGCCAGTGACCGGGATGCGCTTCTGTTTGGGCTCAAGATCGAGAGCGACACCTTTGACCTCTACCAGAAGCAGGCCAAGGCATCCACCGATCCGAACGCCAGGCAGATGTACGAATACCTCACTGCCGCCGAGCGCACTCATTTCAACTTGCTCATGACCAACTACGAAAGCCTCTCTGGCTACGGGGGCTGGGTCTAGCACGTGGCGAGGTACACTTGGCAGCGGGTGCCGCCGAGTGTACCTCGCTAGCCTCATATCGGCTTTCGGTGCAGCCGCTTTGTCCGGTGCCGTCGCTGCATCTCTCCTCTTGGAGCGGCACAACTGTGCTTCTGCCGAGGTGTTACTGTAAGTAGGTCGCGGTGGGTGCGGCCGCACGCCTGTGCTACGGACGACCGGCTTGCGATGGAGGAGCGCATGGTCCACATTGTCACGGACACGACTTCCGGGCTGTCGGCAGAGATCGCAGAGCGGTATGGTATTCCTGTGATCCCGCAGATCATCAACTTTGGCCGGGACTCTTACCGGGAGTGTGAGGAAATGGACTCGGCGATGTTCCTGGCACGGCTCGTCGAGTCGGATGTGTTGCCCCAGACGGCAGCTCCGCCACCAGAGTGGTTCCACGAGCCCTTTCAGCGTCTTTCCGCTGATGGGGAGCCGATTCTGTGTATCCATCCTTCGTCCAAGGTTAGCGGGACGGTCCGGTCGGCGACGATAGCCAAGCAGTCCTTTCCCGAAGCGGACATCCGCGTGATGGACACATTGTCGATCGGCGGCCCGCTGGCCTGGATGGTGACCAAGGCAGCCGAGTGGGCGGATGCCGGGGTGGATGCGGACACGATCTGGGCACGCCTGGAGGACATGCGGGCGCGGCAGCGCATCCATTTCACGGTGGATACGCTCGAGTACCTGCAGCGGGGCGGGCGCATTGGTGGTGCCAAGGCGCTGGTGGGGAATCTGCTCAGCATTCGGCCGATCCTCGACTGGGTCGACGGCCAGATAGAGTCTCTGGCGAACGAGCGCACGCGCAAACGTGCGCTGCGCACGATCATGCGGATCGCGTTCGAGGCGGCGCCCCATGACCGGGACCCGCTGTTTTCGGTGATGCACACAGCGGCGCCAGATGTAGCCCAGGAGATGGCCGACCAACTGCGCGAGGAGTTCAGCCAGGCCAGCGTCGTCATACAGGCTCTGGTTCCAGCGATTGTGACCTACGGTGGCCCGGGCGCGATGGGACTGGGGTATTTCGTGTAGCTACAGTGGAGGAGAGAGACAGTGCGGATAGTCAAGCTCGACACGAGTCGGACACGCGATGCACAACGTTTTGTGATGTTTCCGTATGAGCTGTATCGTGGGTCTGAGTACTGGGTGCCGCCTTTGCGCTCGGACGCGCGTAAGCAGGTTGATCCCCGGCGTAGCCCCTTCTTTCTACATTCCGAAGCCGACTTTTACGTGGCAGAGGAGGGCAACGACGTCGTGGGCCGCATTGTGGTGATGGAGAACCGCAACTATAACAACTATCACAAGGTGCGCTATGGCTTTTTCTTCCTGTTCGACTTGATCGATGACCAGCGCGTCGCGGACGCACTCTATGGGACGGCGATCGATTGGTGTCGCGAGCGAGGGCTGACGCGGCTCATTGGGCCCAAGGGGTTCACGGTCTTTGAGGGGATGGGGATCCTAGTGGAGGGGTTTTCCCAGCTTCCAGCTATGGGCGTGCCCTACAACTATCCGTACTATGGGCCGTTGACAGAGAACGCCGGATTCGAGAAGGAGGTAGACTTTACCTCTTACCATATCTACATTCCAGACTTTACCCTGCCCGAGCGCGTGGCACGCCTGGCAGGACAGATCGAGGAGCGTCGTGGTCTGCGCGCCCGGCCCCTGCGCACGATGGAAGAGGTCCGCGATACGGTGATGGAGCTGGTAGAGGCGTACAACAGTGTCTTTACCGAGAACTGGGAGTACGTGCCGGTCACGCGCGAGGAGGCGGATGCCGTGGCGGCGCAGATGCTGCAGATCACGCGCCCAGAGATGGTCAAGGTAATCGAGAACCGTGACGGGGAGCTGGTCGGTTTCCTGCTCTCGTTCATCAACATTGGCCGGGCCATGCAGCGTTGTGGGGGGCGACTCTTTCCCTTCGGCTGGTTTCACCTCTTGCGAGGGCTGCGCAGCAGCAAGTACGTGGACGTGAACGGTATGGGCATCTTGGAGGAGTACCGCGGCCTCGGCGGGAACATCATCATGTACAACGAGCTGTACAATTCGATCGGCCGGAACGGTCGATTCGAGCACGCCGATATGACACAGATGGCCGATTTCGTGGTCAACATGCTCTCCGATGCCAACACGCTGGGGGGCGCGCCCTACAAGGTGCATCGCGTCTATCGTAACGAGATCGACTAGAGAGAACGGTAGGTTAGCTTCGTACCTCCGCCTTGAGCGCCTTGAGCCGCTTCATGACGTCGTTTTCGCCGCGCCCGAAATAGTCGTAGAGAGTGACATACTCGGCATAGAGTCGATCGTACACTGCCTGATGGTCGGGGATTGGCTCGTACGTCACGTCCTTTAGGCGCGCCATGCGCTGTGCGGCCTCTGTGATGGTGTCGTACCCACCTCGCGCGGCACCGGCTGCCACCGCGCCGAACATGGCGGAGCCGAGGGCGCCAGCCTGATCGGTGTCCGCGACCACAATCTCACGGCCGGTCACGTCGGCATAGATCTGCATCAGCAGCTTGTTGCGGCCCGGCAAACCGCCGGTAGCTACGATCTCGTCGACCGCAACGCCGCTTTCTTCGAAAGCCTCGATGATGACGCGCGTGCCATAGGCCGTGGCCTCGATCAGGGCACGGTAGATCTCTTCTGGCTTGGTGGCGAGGGTGGCGCCGATGAGCAGGCCAGTCAGGTCGACGTCCACCAGCGTGGAGCGGTTGCCGTTCCACCAATCGAGGGCCACGAGGCCACTCTCACCCACGGCAAGCTGCGCTGCCTTCCTCTCGAGCAGTTGGTGCAAGCTCATGCCGCTCGGCATAGCCTCGTCCGCGTACGTGCCCGGGACGCAGTTCTCGACGAACCAGGCAAAGTGATCGCCGACGCAGCTCTGCCCGGCCTCGAAGCCAAAGTAACCGGGGATGATACCGTCCTCGACCACGCCACACATGCCGGGTACACGCTTTTCTTCCTCGCCCAACACCATGTGGCAGTTGGAAGTGCCCATGATGATCACCATGCGTCCCGGTTCGGTGACCGTGGCGGCGGGCACGCTGACGTGCGCGTCGACGTTGGCCACGGCGACGGCGGTGCCGGGCCGTAGGCCGGTCCACGCGGCTGCTTCCTCTGTCAGCTCGCCCGCCTTCTCGCCGATCGGATAGATGTCGCGGCTCATCTTGTCGTCGACGACGTGCTCGAAGCGGGGATCGAGCGCGGCGAAAAAACGCTCGTCGGGATAGCCCTCGCGCTTGGACCAGATCGCCTTGTAGCCGGCGGTGCAGGCATTGCGCTTTTCCTCGCCTGTAAGCTGCCATGTGACCCAGTCGGCGGCTTCGATCAGGCGGTCGGCGGCGTCATAGGCGCCTGGCGCCTCGTCGAGGATCTGGAGGGCCTTGGAAAAGAACCACTCGGAGCTGATCTTGCCTCCGTAGCGGCTGAGCCAGGACTCGCTCATCTCTTCTGCCGTCGCGTTGATTCGGTCGGCCTCGGGCTGCGCGGCGTGGTGCTTCCACAGCTTGACCCAGGCGTGGGGGTTGTCCCTCCATTCGTCCAGCGCACAGAGCGGTGTGCCATCGGCAAGCGTGGGCATCATCGTGCACGCGGTAAAGTCGATACCGATGCCGATCACGTCGGCAGGATCGATGCCGCTTTCCCCCAGGACGGCCGGGACCGCCGTCTTGAACACGCTGATATAGTCGGCTGGGTTCTGCAAGGCAAAGTCGGGAGGCAGCTTGGCGCGGCTAGTGGGCAGCACGTCGTCGATTACCCCATCGGCATAAGGGTGGACGTGCGTGGCGACCTCACGCCCGTCGGATACGTCGACCAAAAGGGCGCGTCCAGACTCGGTGCCAAAGTCAACGCCGATCGTGTACTTGGCCATGCATGCCTCCTATAGAGATGTGCGGGAAGGGCGATCTCGGAACCTGTCAGGCGAATTGTACACAAAAGGCATGCGTGGCGCAAATGGGGAATAGCAGCCGTTAGCGGTGCTGCACTAGGGCGTCGTGGTCCTCCTCTCGCCAGTCTAGGACGGCGCCGAGCATGCGACCAACGGCAAAGCCGGCGAAGGCGATCACGTAGGGAACGTACGCCACCCACCAGGCATCGATTGCGACCACCAGGTCAAACAGGACGCCCAGCAGGATGCCGATCAGGCCGCCCAGCAGTGTGCCAAGCCATTTGCCCGGTATCTCACGAACCGCTCCGGCGAGGGTGAGCTTCTCAGGCTGGTAACGCGAAGAAACTCGGTGCTGAACCTCGCGCCTGTTGGCCATCGGATCGCGCAACTGCAACTGGCGGTCGCGAATGCGCCGAAGGCGCTCGACCTCGTCATCCCGGCGGCTCATTTCGACACCTCCCTCGGCTCGTGATGCGGCAGGCGTAGCTGGCTTCACTTTCATTCTAGCATGGGTATTGCCCCGGCGCAATCCTGCGTACTGGGCCTACGGAGCGCGCTAGGGGAGGGGCTGTTGGATCGCTATCGACCATGTTGTCTTTTGTGCGATCTGGTGCTATACTGTCACTCGTCGCCGTCGGTGTACGCGAGCGACGGATGAGGACCGCCACCCACGTTGTGACCTCAGGAGCCGGGCATGCTCGCCGCAGAGCGTCAAGCACGAATTGCTCACCAGATCAGCCACCAGAGAAGCGTCACGGTCTCTGAACTCAGCCAGCAGTTCTCTGTTTCTGACATGACGATCCGCAGGGACTTGCAGCGCCTGGAGGAGGAGGGCCTGCTGGTGCGGACGCACGGCGGTGCGGTG
>Ga0307425_1000703_pt1 | contig 20666 bp, 24 predicted proteins | sample SalMarWE160330MG_FD_202152 | JGI IMG/M metagenome (GOLD analysis project Ga0307425, IMG submission 202152) | Salt marsh sediment microbial communities from the Plum Island Ecosystem LTER, Massachusetts, United States - WE1603-30 | ecosystem: Environmental > Aquatic > Marine > Intertidal zone >...
CAAAGCCGCCAGGAGGGGCCCATGAGAGCCGGGCCCGGGAATCGATGGGTTCAACGCTGAGAATGTGGCAAACCATCTCTTCAACTATGATTGAGCCCGGGGCCATGGATTCCCTCTTTCAAGGGATCAACGCGCTCCCCGAAGTTCTAACGAAGACGGCGCAAACGGGGTGGGAGAAATTTTTTGCCTTTCAGCGGCAATGGTTCGAAAGGGCGGGGAAAATCGGTGAGCGGACCGAGGCCTACAAATTTGACAACCTCGATCAGGATGCATTCAGGGCCTGGGCGGAAATTTACGAAGAGGAATTCAGAAAGTTTTTAAATGTCCCGCAATTGGGGTTAACCCGCGCTTATCAGGAAAGAATGGGCCGTTTCACTGACAGATTCAACCTGTTTCAGGGTGCGATGGCCCAGTTTATCTATCTGCTCTACCTGCCAATGGAAAAATCTTTCAAAGTGATGCAAGAAAGGCTGGAGGCGTTAAGCAGGGAGAAACAGCTTCCAGAGAATTCACAGGATTACTACCGGATGTGGGTAAAGATCCTTGAAGGCCATTTCATGACCCTGTTCAAGTCTTCCGAATACACCCAGGTCTTAGGCAAGACCCTTAGCGCAATGGAGGATTTTATGGTGGCTAAGAACGAGATGCTTCAGGACTTCGTGCAAATGCTTCCAGTGCCCACGCAAAAAGATATGGATGGTCTTTACAAAGAACTTTACTTTTTGAAAAGAAGGGTCAAGCAACTTGAAAAAAGCAGTAGGCAATAAGCGGTAGACCACAATTGAGTCCAAACTGCATACTGCCTACTCCATACTCTTTACTGATCGGAGAGAGGTTCCATGGCTGAACCAAAAATTCCAATAGATCTTATCTTAAAAAGGCTGTCAGAGGATGCTGATAAAGCTCAGACGCGGGCTCAAAAAGCCTCTGAAGTCTTGATAGCCCCTTTGGATACAGAAATTGCCTCTACCCCCTACGATGTCGTCTATGAGGAAGACAGGGTAAAACTGAAGCATTATAACAGGGCAGTCCCCTCCCCTGATGAGGGGCTCAAAACCCCTCTCTTAGTGGTATATGCCCTGATCAACAGGGAGACCATGCTTGATCTCCAACCGGGAAGAAGTGTGGTGCACAGTTTTCTCGAGAGCGGGATTGACCTTTATATGGTCGATTGGGGCTACCCGTCACGCAAGGATCGTTTTCTGACCATAGATGATCATGTGAATGGTTATATGGATAATATGGTTGACTTTATACTCGAGAAGCATAATCTGACCCAGATCAATCTGATGGGGATCTGTATGGGAGGAACCTTTTGCGTCATCTATTCGGCCCTCCATCCCAAGAAGATCAAGAATTTGATCACGACGGTGACGCCAACCAATTTTGATACCGATCAGGGCCTTCTGCATATCTGGATGAAGGATGTTGATGTGGACCGGATGGTGGATGCCTTTGGTAATATCCCGGCGGATCTCATGAACTTCGGTTTTCTGCTTCTCAACCCTGCCCGTTTGATGATTGACAAATACGTGGGTTTTTCGGAAAATATGGATAATAAGACCTTTGTAGAAAACTTCGTTCGTATGGAAAAATGGATCTTTGACAGCCCGGACGTTCCAGGTGAAACATTCCGGCAGTTTGTCAAGGACTGCTACCACAAGAACCTGCTCATTCAAAATAAGATGGAAGTGGGGGGAGAGAGGGTCGATCTTAGAAAGATCACCATGCCTCTGTTAAATTTTTATGGCCAGTACGACCATCTGGTCCCTCCAGGTGCCTGTGATCTTCTCACGAGCAAGGTGGGGAGCAAAGATACCGAGGATATCTGTCTCGATACGGGTCATATCGGCATCTATGTCAGTTCCAAGTGCCAAAAGGAGTTTGCCCCCAAGATAGCAAGATGGCTGAGAGAGAGGGACGAGGAAAAAGAGAGGACTTCAGGGAAGAAGACAAAAAGGGGTAAAACCAGGACCTCGTTGAAGAAGGCGAAGGGGAGCATTACTTAGTGTCTGATCATAAAACCGCCGTGCGCTAACATGTCGGAATTTAGGGAGAAAGTTATGACAAGAGAGAAAGACTATTTTAAGACCATCTGTGAAGTGAGCAGGGTCTTTGGAACAACCTCAGATAAGGATGAGCTTTTACAGCTTGTCGTTGAGAGCGCCGTTGACACCATGAGGGCAAAGGCCGCCTGCCTGTGGCTCGTGGATGGAGATAAAACCGAGTTTGTCCCATCGGCCCAAAAAGGACTATCGGAGAAGTACTATCGGTCACTCTTCCATGTGGGAAATATAGGGTCTATTGTTGATAGGGAGGGGTATCTTCATGCCCGTAACGCCGCTTCGGACCCCAGATTAGAGGGGCATGAGGCCAAAAAGGCCGAGGGAATCGCTTCCATGCTGATTGTGCCGGTTAGGGTAAGTGACAGCAGCATTGGCGTGCTCTCCCTTTATACATCTAAACCGAAGGGTTTTTCTAAAGATGAGATAAGTTTCCTGACTGCCCTTGCGGAACAGGGGGGTATGGCCATTGAGCATGCCCGGCTCCTTGAAACCATAAGGGAGAACACGAGGCTTTTTCACGACCTGGCGGCCAGCATTAACTCCTCCCTTGATGTGAAGAGCATCTTCCAGACCCTGGCGGCAGATATTGCCAAGGGCCTGGGGGTAAAGGCCTCTTCGGTTCTGCTTATTGATAAAGAGGCCCAGACGCTGGAACTGGTAGCGAGCTACGGGCTGAGCGAAAAATATCTCGACAGAGGCCCTCTATCTGTGGGGAAAAGCATGGCCGAAACCCTTCAAGGCAAATCAGTAGTGATCAAAGATGCGACTACTGACAAAAGGGTTCAGCACAGGGAAGAAAAGAAAGAAGAGGGAATCGCATCCATTCTAAGTGTCCCCATAAAGGCCAAGGAGGAGGTTATCGGGGCCTTGCGTCTTTACAGCGGTGTCCCGCGAGATTTTACTGCAGATGAGGTCATGCTGGTGACCGCCCTTGCACTGCAGGGTGGGGTCGCCATCCAGAACGCCTCCATGTTTCTGATGCTTCAGGAGGACATGAAGGACCTTAAGGATGATATATGGAGCCATAGGTCGTGGTTTTAATTGGGTAAAAGGGGTGTGACATGATAGGAAAGACCATTGCTGAACTACATGTGGGTGATACGGCCCAAGTCGCCAAGACCGTTTCCGAATCGGATATCTATCTTTATGCGGGCATCACCGGTGATTTTAATCCTGCACATATTGACGAGGAGTATGCAAAAGGGACTTTTTTCAAGACCCGAATTGCCCATGGCATGCTGTTAGCAGGTTTTATTTCCACGGTAGTGGGGAATAAACTTCCCGGGCCGGGAACCATTTATGTCAAACAGGAATTGAATTTCTTGGCCCCGGTTCACATGGGCGATACGATTACCGCCAGAGCCGAAGTAGCAGAGATCAACGTAGAAAAAAATCGGATAAAACTGAAAACGACCTGCGTGAACCAGGATGATACCACGGTTCTGGACGGTGAGGCCCTAGTCAGTCCTCCGAAGGCGCCGAAGCAGGATGGCTGAGGTACCTACGAATTGTTGTTGTCCTGATCTGTGATAGAGGGGTCCTTTTCAAGAAAGTGCCCGAACCCCTTCATTAAATCCTGAAACTGATCCGTCTGTTTCGTTATGAGATCCTGGAATCCCTTAGGCACCTCTCCCTGGGCAATCCCTTTTTGATCCAATAGCATCCTTAGATGTTTGATGGTCTCCTCCTGGTCTGCTGCCTTTTTTTTGAGATCTTCATATTTCCCTACCAACTGAAGGTGCTTGTCCTTGCGAACCACACCCAACAGACCCAAATATTCTTTTAAAGACTTTTGAAAATCATCAGCAGCATTCTTCGATGCCTTCAGAAAATCCGGGCTTTCTTCGTTCAGGCTATTTAGCCCGTAGAATTTCCGGAATATGGCGCTTAGCCCCTCAGAACCCTTTAAACCCTGATTAATCCATTCGGTTAGTTCTTCAATCTGTTTCTGCCCTTTTGCCGCATTGATTAACAAATTCCCCCAGAGCTCCAAAAAATGTCTGTCCATCACAGAGGTACCTCCCTTTACGATTCCTGATAATTGATCTCTCACAATCCTTTTTCAAGGTCCAACTGGTAACGAACAGGACCACGGCAGTTATCGCCAAAGCAGGTATGAAGTGCGCATTCGGAGGTGGGAAGAGACCAGGATGTTGCGATAGCCCCGTGGCCTTTGGGAAAGACCGAGACCTCTGCGTCGATGTAGTCCAAGGGGGCAAGGGCCGATTCCTTGTCCACCAGATCGTCCCTTTCAGCATAGCAGACAAGGAACTTGATCCCTTTCTCTTGCAGGCGCTTGAAATTGAGTTTCCGGTCAAAAAGCCTCACGGGAAGAGTTCCATCCTTATCCACGGGAATGGTGTATGAGTCAAAACTCATCTTGGTGATGGCTACAGGGAGATCATTTCGGTCGTAGATCAGCCAGTGATTGAGGGCCGCTGCCGTCTTGCTGATCTTTACCTCCTGGCCATCTGGCCCGCTGAACATCATCAGGTCACGATAAAGGGTGAAAATAGGGGCCTCCTTTTCCATGCTTTTCAGCTTATAGACCCAGCTCATGACCTTGCCGTCCACCACCTGATTGCCATTAGATAAGGTCTTTACCGCATAGCCTAAGTCCCTGAATCGGGGCGGCAGATGTTCCATGTATTCAACCAATGATTTGCTTCGGGTGCCGTCCATGGGTGCCACACAGGTAATGAGGGCATCCACAAGGCCGTCAAGTTCACCGGAGAGGATGTCTACAACAGCAATGAATCCTCCCTGGCAGAACCCGTTCAAAGTGACCTCTCTTTGGTGTCTTGCTTTTACCTGCTCGCAGAAAAACCGGGTGTCTAAGGCATCATCCTCGCCTGTCATGGTCTGTACGGCAGGGGTTGAATCAATATCCCTCATGATCCTGATATACGTCGGAATTCCTTGGTTTGCAAAGGCATGCACATAGCTCTTGTTCTCGCCGGGCAAGAACGCCAGGATGTTGGCGCCTAAGACATAGGGAGGGATGATGATGATCGGCTTACCCTTTTTCCTTATTTTGACCTTTTTGTCGCTGGGAAAGACCTGATAGAGAAGGAAACGGTCTGTCTCAGCTGCTTTTTTATAACCAGGGCCTTCAAAGTGAAACCCATATTCAGGTCCAATCTCCAGGATCGCCTCAGGATATGCATAGACCACTTTCTCCAAGAGCTTCGCCTGCCTGGCCATGAATTCATCAATATCCTCTCCCTCGCGGTCGAAAAGGGTGTTGAGCCATGCGGAGAAGGTACCTGACATCTCTCTGAGATGGTAATCATTCATCATTTCCATACTACTGTTGAGGCCCTTTTCGGCAACCTGGAGGTTAAACTGAAAAAGCTCCACATAATCCCTCAGGCTCTCGTGGAGGGGACGGCTCACCAGTTTTTCCTTTTCAGTGGCGGAGAAGGCGTTCAGGGCGATCCAGAAAGGGGTCATGAACTCGTTCATATTTTTGGAAACGCCGTTCCAGTACGTCTGTGAGGCCTTGATCTGGTCGCTGGTTGCCCCAATCAACTTAAGGTTTATTTCCGAAAGCCTTTCCAGAGAACGGGAAAGCGATTGATATGAGGCCAGAGTCAGATCAGGAATACTATCCATTCTTACCTCTATTAGAAGCGGTCTGATACATTAAGGTTATGAGTGCTTGCCTGCACAGCCTAAGGGAGGGGGTAGGGTGGCTGAGAAGCCACCCTATTGCTTCGGCAGCCTATTTCTTTGAGGATGCAAAGAAATCTTCTACCTTCTTAAAATTGTCACCTACGGCCTTCTTGAAATCTTCAGCTCCTTTTTTGCAGGCATTGGTCCACTCGTTGATTGCCTTTTTCCCCTCTTCCGGAAGCCATGTGGCCTGGTCCAAGATCGTGCCGACCATTTTTTCCGTCTGCTCCTGGACCATGACCATAGCGCTAAAGCTGTTGTCAAAGGTGGCCTTATTGAAATTAATCATCTGTTTGAATATCTGATTTTGATCCATCTTGCTTCTCCTTTATTCCATAAATGTAAATTTGTGCGAATTTAGTCCTAAATTATTTGGTCTTTGTCTTTGTGCCCTTTTCAGTTCCGGCAAAGAATGCCTCAACCTTCGCGAAATTCTCATCAACGATCTTCTTGAAATCCTCACGTCCCTTCTTGTAGGTCTTGATCCATTCGTCAATAACCCTTTTTCCATCCTCCGGGAGCCATGTGGCCTGCTCTAAGGACATGTTGAGCATCCTTTCTGCCTGCTCCTGTACCATGCCCATGGCACTAAAGCTGTTGTCAAATGTGGCCTTTTGAAAATCAATCATTTGCTTTGCAATTTTTACTGGTTCCATGTTACCAATACCTCCTGTAAATTTTTATTCCTCTTCTGTTCTGTTCCTCACCAAGGATTGACTAATTATAATACACATTATTATTTTGTCAAGCAAAAAATGGTGCAATGCACAAATAGCCCGTGAAACTTTTGGATTTCGTTTTCCACCCCATTAACCATGATAACATATTGACATATAGTAACTATTATTATAAACCTATTATCCATATCGAATGAACAGAGTTCAAGTATCACTTGTTTTTTGCAATACATCAAGAATTGGAGTATAATCAAGAGGTAAAAATGGCCGAAAAAATACTGCTCAAGAAATACGCCAACAGGCGGCTATATGATACTGAAGAAAGCAGGTACGTGACCCTTACCCATGTGGCCCATATGATCAAAGAGGGACGCCAGGTGGAGGTGATTGATGCAAAAACCTCCGAAGATGTCACCGCCTTTATCCTCACCCAGATTATGTTGGAAATGGCCAGGAATAAAAACGTCCTGTTACCGGTTCCCCTGTTGCACCTGATCATTCAATACGGAGAAAATGTGCTCGAAGAATTCTTCGACAAGTATCTCCAACAGACCATTGAAAACTATTTGACATATAGAAGATCTGTGGACGAACAGTTCAGCAAGTGGCTGGATATGGGTGCGGATCTCTCAGGCGTGGCTCAAAAGACGATGACTGGTCTGACACCGTTCCAGTCATTTTTCGATCCATTTCCTTCCTCAAAAGCAGGACAGAAGAAAGAGAAAGCAGGCGAGTAAAGGGGGCAACTACTTAACTATATGCTATCACTCCGCGCAAGGATGAATTCTACAATCTTTTTGTAATATCCTTTCAAGATCTTGGTAGAGCGGAAGAGGGCCATGTGGCCCCCGTCACAGATCAGGGTCAGCTTATCCCGGGAGGGCACCGAATCAATCAGACCCATGTGACCGGTGGCCTGGAGGGGTGGCGCGATATTATCCTTTTTTCCCCCAAGGGCCCATATGGGGACTGACCCCGGGTAATTTTTGACGCCGATCTCTTTCCCGTTAATGGAGAGGGTTCCCTGGATCAGTTCATTCTTTACAAAGATCTTTTTATATGTATCCCGGATGAATCCTGCTGGTGCGTGATGAACGTAATTATACCAGCGGTAAAAGGCCTTTTGGCGTTGGGCATCTTCCTCATTACCCTGTTTCAGATCAGTCAAAAGCCTCATCAAGTTCCTGAGGTGCTGATCCATTCCCAAAAAGTAAAATCCAAAGACCTGAAGCCGGCCATCATAGCTCTCTCTACCCCCCCCCTCATGTTCATCGGATATGGTATGGCCCAATGACATAATGAGCTTTTCAATGTAATCTTCACCTACCATACGAGCAAAATCGGTTAAATATCCCCTTTCTCCGTCGGTGTTCATGGGCGCTCCGGCAGCCCCAAACGTCTTTCCCAAGTGTGGATTAAGGATCAGGGTACTCATAAGGAGAGGGCCTGGCTGGCATATGGCAATTAGATGGGGTGGGCAGCCTGTCCGCTCTTTCAGCGTCTCCAAGATCTTCCTGTACTGATCCACCTGCCCGTCAAAGTCCTCATAATGTCTCTCGCCATCTATATAAAGGGGAATGTTCTCAGCACACTTCTGTTCCACAACGGCCATACGGGTCAGTCCCTGATCCCTCATGTAGAGGGCCACCCGTTCAGCGATATTGGAATGATGCCCGGCGCGAGGGGCAAAGACCACTCCATAGTTTTGGATCTCGTGTTTCACATCCGCCGAGATATCAATTAGCCTGAGACCCGGTAAATCAAGGATGACTTTCGAGTCATCATATTCAACCGTCCAGTCCTGATCCGGGAGTTTTTCAGTGAAGAAATTGAGAAATTTCAACTCTCCTAATCTTTCCTGATGAAAACGATTCAAATGTTCCGACAAATGTTTTTCAGTTAGGGACAGAAAACTCTCAGCCCCTTCCTGGCAGCTCGCAGAGAGCTGATTGCAGGCCCTTTGGTTTGTGTGGGTAGTCAGCGGCAGGAGATGTTTCATCATCTGGCAACTAAAATGCTGGGTGTTCCTCATTAGATCAAAACCCAAAGATTGACAGCGGAGTGCTGTCTCAGTCAAATCTGCAGTGGTCTGAATCGGAATCTTCATGGCCTCCAGGCTGTTGAGTACAGAAGGGAAGAGCGTCATAAAAGAGGTCGGCATAGACTATTCTCCTTTCCGGAAAAGTTGAAGTTGCGTTTTGTATCGTGTTAGAGATATGAGATATATGGAAAGTCACAATTCCAAAACATGCGCGTTTTCGTGTACAATCAAGGCAATTATTGGCGCCGAAAGAATATTAGCTTAGAACAACTTACCACCAAACATCTCCAATTTCAAGCAATATATTGTAGACCTAAAGGCTATGGCTACCATATCTGGAGATTTAGATTTACATTTAACAAAAAAATACCGCATTGCAACAAGAAATGACAAGCAAGATCCATACCAATTCCAGAGCAAGCCTCTGACCAAAGCCTCCCGTTATGCTCAACCGAGTGCCTGGAGAGATTACTCATTCCAAGCTCAACTTCTTCCAGCCCAAGGATGTCATAATGAATCTACAAAAAGTGGACGCAGAGGAGCCTCAATAACGGGGTCTAAAACTGGAGATGACAGGTTCTGGGACCAGAGGTTCAGGCCTTCGGTGAAACCTAATCCCCTGAACCTCTAAACTTTTAAACGGTTACCTCATTGTTTTACGGAAACATCGAGAAGCCTTACTGGTTCGTTAAGGGTCTTCCACCCGTGACGCACACCGGCGGGTATAAAGTAGGACTCATTCGAGTTGAGCGTATGACGGTCGTTGCCTATGAACATCTCTATTTGACCGGTTATGACAACACCACATTGATCAAAGGGGTGTTCATGTCCCGTATCTTCCTTTCTCGGACCGATTTCCATGCAGACCATGATCAAGTTTTCTCCAATTTCTGCCTTGCTCATGATCCCGGCTCTGAACTTTTCTAATTGCAATGTACCCAAATTCCAGGTACCCATTTTCCTCCTTTCGTTGGATATTGATTTTTACCTGTTTTAAATCAGTTATGCTTAAGCCATAATTTCTTGAGTCTTCTTGAGTCGGGCATAGACGGGAAATAGGGCCGCCATAAAAGCCCCGTGGACAAAATCCGCCGGAATTTTGGTGCCCTCGAATATCAAATCCCGTGTCGCACATGCATCGGTTATCACCGTACACCTGAAGCCCAGATCAAAAGCCGCCCGAGTGGTTGCATCAATGCAGAGATGGCTCATGGCGCCGCAGATCGTCAGGTGGTTGATATTTGCGGATTGCAGCTCTTCAAGCAGATTCGTTTCGCGGAAGCTATTTGGGAAATGTTTTTCAATAACCTTTTCAGATTCCAACGGATTCAGAAGGGCATTGATCTCTACGCCTTTCGTATTCGGTACAAAAAAGGCAGCCCCTTCATAGGTGGAAAAATGCTGAATGTGATAAATCGGTTTGTCCCTCTTGCGGTAAAACAGGAGAAGCTTCTTTGTGTTTTCCGCGGCCAAGTCAATTCCGGAAAGCTCCATATTGCCGCCACCAAAATAGTCGTTTTGCATATCAATGATTAACAAGGCATCAGTCATAACACCCTCCTTTTTTCTTCTTTAGTACCCAAATTTCAAAATGCCATCATGTTTGCTTAAGATTTTGGTCTCTCTATTGTTTGTCTTTAAAAGAATTTGGTGGTGTGTGTATGGACGTAATCCCCGATTTTTATCATACGGCTCAATTCTTCGGGGTTGAGGGGCCCAAGTTCAAGGGTCCTTAACCCCTCTCTCATCTGGGACTGGTCTTTGGGTCCAGAGACACATACATCCACTCCAGGGTTGGAAAGTACAAACCGGTAGCAGTCGCTGGCAGATGGAGGGTCTTCGCCCGGTGGCATCTTCTTCGCGTTCAAAAGCTGGCCCCAGCGTGTGGCCGTGTATGAGACGATCCCGGGCCTTCCCTCGCCCATAATATGGGGAAAGATCTCATCCTCCGCTCCCCTGTGGGCGGCGTTGTATCGGACGTGAAAGAGATCAAAAATCTCTGATTCGGCAAGACTGGGAAAGAGTGAGCGATTGTGACCGGATAACCCCAAGAAACGAAAGAGCCCCTTTTCCTTCATGGCCAGGGCCTTATCCATTAACCTCTCTGCCGGGACCTTGTTGTGCCAACCCAAGAGAAGTATGTCCACATGATCCAAGGCCAGGGATTTCAAGGCCCTTTCAAGAAAGGTCTGCATCAGGGGGACCGAACGGGAATAGCTCTGAACGACAATAACAAGGTCCTTACGCTTCCCCTGCCCGCACAGGTTTCTGATGGCATCAAGCATCCCCTTCTTTCGTATGGATCCCCAGTAAAAGTAATTGCAGCCTCTCTCAAAGGCCTCTTCAAAGGCAGACGCAGGCGCACCAAAGCTCGCGGCAACCCCAAGTGGTCCAACCCTGAGTCCGGTCCTGCCCAATATCCTTTTTTCTGCAAAAGGCATGTCCCTGTCGCTCCTTCCAATCACTGTCGGCCTGTCTCTATTTCTATCAACCCTACTCCAACTCTTCTCAATTAAGGTATCACAAAATAAGAGAAAGTCAAATTGGAGTTTGTCCAACGCAGATCTGTCAAAAAAAGCTTGACAAAAAACTCGTCCTTTCGTAATAATAAACCATACGGTCGGTATATTCTAAAAAGCGGTGAAATAATGGCTGGTAAAGGCGCTAAAACCCGTCAAAGGATCATAGAACAGTCTCTTCAACTTTTTACGGTTAAGGGATATTTCAATACCTCCATCAGTGATATTCTCGAAGCTACGGATCTGACAAAGGGGGGGCTTTACGGTCATTTCCAGAGTAAGGAGGATATCTGGTACGCGGTTTATGCAAGGGCGGTTGAGATCTGGCAGGGGATTGTTTTTGAAGAGGCGAGAAAGATCTCCAACCCCCTGGATCGTATAGAAAAGACCATAGAAAAGGATTTAGGTGAGTATGTTGGGTGTGATGTTTTTGATGGGGGCTGCTTTTTCTTCAACAGCCTTGTTGAACTCTCGGGGCAGTCAGGCGCTATGAGCAGGCATATCTTGCGGGGTTTTGTCCGTTTTTCAAGACTGCTGCGCTCCTGGTTAGAGGAAGCCGATCAGAAGGGGCTATTGAAAGATGGGTTGAATTTAAAGGAGATTTCCAATTTTATCGTTATCACCCTTAATGGGGCCGGAGCCCTCTACTCATCCAGCAGGGACCCAGGCATCTGGAAACAGACCATTAACCAGCTCCACTTCTTTATTAACCAGCTGAGAAAATAGGGATCGGTCTGAAAGCTTCATTAAATCGCCCGCGCTTATAATATACCGACCGGTCTTGTGTTGTTTTTGTTTGCCTGCTTAAAGGGGCATCGAGGATTCTGACGATGGCATTAATGGAGAGAATTGGCCTCTTACAGGAGAAGCTGAAAGAACAACAATTGGATGGCGCCCTGCTCTTCTATTCCAGGGATGTCTTTTATTACACGGGTACTGCACAGCCCTCCTATCTTGTGGTTTTGCCTGATGATTACACGCTGTTTATCAGGAGTGGCTTTGATTTCGCCTTGAATGAAGTGTTTATTGAAAAGGAGCGGCTTAGACAAGATCGCCGCCTGGAGAACATATACAGGGAAATATCGTCAAGACTTAAAGACAAGAAGATGGGCACAGAGCTGGATGTCCTGCCAACTGAGCGATTCTTTGAATTTCAAAAAATATTTTCGGGATGTGAATTTGTTGATATCTCTCCGCTTGTTCTGGAGCAGAGAAAAAGAAAAGACCACTCAGAGATCGACAGTATCAAAGAGGCTTGTAAAGTGATCCATGAGGGGCACAAGGCTGCTCTGTCCAACTTGAGGGAAGGCATTACCGAGCTTGAGCTTTCTGCCGCCATTGAAAACGCGCACAGACTTGCAGGACACGAAGGTATTTTTTTCTTGAGACAGCCGGATTTCTTTATGAGCAGGGGGCCCATTGCCTCCGGGCCGAACCTCTCGAGATTCAGCGGTGTGGTTTACAGTATAACGGGCGTGGGTCTGAGTCCGGCGGTCCCTGTCGGACCTTCGAGGAGAAGCATCTCAAAGGGGGATCTCGTGGTTTTTGATATCCCCACAATGGTCAAAGGATATCACTCAGACCAGACAAGGACGTACATCCTGGGGAAGGCCGGGATTGAGGTTAAAGAGATGTACAACACCCTGAAAGAGATGGCAGATCATCTCATTGAGAACATCAGGCCCGGGGTGAAATGTTCACAGATTTTTCAAATGGCGGTGGATAAGGCGGGGGAACTGAAAGTTACGGATGCCTTCCTGAACTTCGGAGGAGGGAAAAAGAGCCATATGATCGGCCATGGCATCGGGCTTGAATGTACTGAGCCTCCCATATTCTCAAAATATGACCATTCAGAGCTTTCGGAGGATTTTGTAATGGCCCTGGAGATGCATATGTTCAGACAGGATGTGGGCGTCATCAAACTGGAAGATGTAATCCTCATCGGGAAAGAGAAAAATGAGATCCTGACGAAAAGTTCGAGAGAGCTTTCCGAGGTTCAATGCTGAAAAGGAAAAAAGAATAGATTTTGAAAGCTTGCTTGATGAGAGGACCGGAAAAATAGGAGCCAATGCGATCAGGGAGATCTTGAATCCTTCCCCCATTTTTCCTGTCACACATCGGCCTCAAAAAGAGTCTAAGGAGTAAAGGAGTAGAAATGAAAGAGGCGTCTCACACAACGGGTATAGAAGGGGGTGAGATACTGGATATTACGCCGGAGTCCTTCCGACAGCGTCTTTCACGCGGGCGGAAGCAGATGTCTGATTTTATGACAACCAAGTGCAGTCTGGTCAATCCGAAAAACCCCTGTCATTGTGAAAGGATTCTCTCCTTCGACGTTGAGAAGACATGTGTGATAGACCCTGAAAACCTTCTCTTTGCCGATCATCCTTGCCATGCAAAGGAAAACGGTCAAGTCATCAACCGACTTCAGGAGCTTGATGAAATGGTGCGGGTTACAACTCTCTTTAGAAGCCAGCCTGACTATGCGGCACCGGGGGCCTTTGTAGACATAGTGAAAAAGCTGATGGATTCGGGGCGTTTTCAGCTTTTGGAGAAATAACCGCAAAGGGTGTAAGAAGAGATAAACATTTCCATGAGGGGAGGGGCCTCCCAGACAACTCAAGTCATTTTAGAAGAATACAGAACCACTGACATGAAAAGGCGTTATGTTATGTCATGTGGTTCATGTTCCAGGGGTTGCATGAGAAGTTTGATGATAGTGGGCCGCAACACAAAAAATATGACCCAGATGTTCTGATATGGTTTCCATTGCTCTAAAGGAGAATTGTGGCATGAAATCGCTTACCAACGAAGATCTGAAGAACCTCTTGACCAAGAACTGGATGACCCACGATGCCATGTGGTTCTATCATTGTCTTAAGGAGTGTGGTATTGAGAAAACGAATATTATCAATAAGGCAGCCGTTAGAGCAATGGCAGTCATTGAAATAAAGAGGATAAAAAAAGCCGGTGCAATCGAGAGTGTCGAGACGTTTGAAAGATTCAAGGGCTTTATGGATGCTGCGTGTCATATCGTCAAGGCTGATTTTATGAAATTTGACTACAGTTTCCCTTCAGACGGTGTGTGTCACTTTGAAATGCAGGAATGCTTCGCCTATGACGGCATAAATAAGATCGGCGTGATAGACGAATATCAGTGTGGGATTTTTGAAAGGTTCAAAGGCTGGTTCGACGGCCTGGGCATTGCGTACAGCGTCACTCCTCAGGCAGATGGATGCATGATGCATACCGATGGTAAGTGTTTCAGGGATTTCAAACTCAAATTTACATGAAGAGATGAGGCTGAGAAGGAGAAAGCGTTATGGAATATGAAGAAATACTGAACGATCTTGCGCCCTGCGGGCTGAGTTGTCGCAAATGCTTTGCCAATACCAGAGGAGAGATAGGAAAACATAGCAATGAGCTGCAAAAACTGCTTGGCAGCTTCGACGTTTATGCAGAGCGGTTTTCAGCCTTTCTGCCTGAGTTCAAGAATTACCCGGAGTTCAAAGAGATGCTGGAATATTTGGCTCAAGGGGATTGTAAAGGCTGCCGAGAAGGCGCCTGCAAATTACCCGGTTGCGGTGTTCATACCTGTTACAGGGACAGGGGCGTTGATTTCTGTTTTCAATGCCATGAGTTCCCTTGTGAGAAAACCAACTTTGATCCTCACCTGCAAGAGAGATGGATTCTGATGAATAACCGCATGAAGGAGATTGGCGTGGAGGGCTATTACAAAGAGACCAAAGACCAGTCACGCTATAGATGAGGCCCATATGATCCGTACCCTGTGTTGCGGTTTATTGAGGGTGCTCAAGCTGTTGGATGAATTGGGGGAACTGTAGTCAAGTCATCCGGTTAAACGGAGAAAGACATAAAGGAGGCAAAAAAATGGGAGAAATGGTAGCCTCTTGTGGTCTGGCCTGCAACGAATGCGGCGCATTTCTGGCAACAAGGAACGACGATGATGATAAGAGGGGGGAAGTCGCAGAGCTCTGGTCACGGTTATTCAAGGCGGACATCAAACAGGGAGATATCAACTGCGACGGTTGCCTGTCAAAGGGAGGACGTCTGTTCAGTCACTGCAAGGTGTGCGAGATAAGAAAATGCGGGGACGAAAAGGGGGTTGTAAATTGCGCGTACTGTGATGATTATGCCTGCGACAAGCTGGATTGGGTATTCCAGGCTGCGCCGGAGGCAAAAAATCGCCTGGATGAAATCAGGTCAAAAATGAGTTGAATCGCGGACTCCAGGGTTTACCTGGAGGTGCGAATTGAAACCCGTAAAGGGAAGGTCTGTTCAATGCCTAAAAACGTGGCATTGACCACAACGTTGCAACTAAGGGGTTGGCGTACGAAACTGAGGGGGAGTACCATGTCCAATAAGTCACAAAACAGCGCCGGGCGCAGCCGTACCATTACTTGGGATGATCCAAAAGCCAGCGCCAGAGATGCTCAATCAATCAGCGGTTTGGACTACCTGAATAGCATTAAATCGGGCAAAATCTCTCCACCGCCCATTGCCAGGCTGGTTGGCTACAGGATATCTGAAATCGAGCACGGCCATGCCGTATTTGAGCTGGAACCCTCCGAATATCACTTCAATCCTTTCGCCACGGTTCATGGAGGAATGGCAAGTACATTACTTGATACGACGATGATTGCCGCTGTTCTTTCCACACTTTCAAAGGGTTTCGGTTGTTCCACCCTGGAAATCAAAGTGAATTTCATTCGCCCGATCACTATTGAAGCCGGTTTGATGAGATGTGAAGCCGGGATCATCCATCTCGGCAAACGGATAGCCACTGCAGAAGGGAAGGTAACGAATTCCGAGGGTAGATTGTATGCGCACGGCGTCAGTACATGTATGATTTTTTCAACAGACAAGACGCTTCGCGTTTAGATGGTTTTGGAACAGAATGAAAGGAGAGTGGCTATGGCGGATGACATTATTGAACGTTACGGAAAGCGCGTGGGATACTCCGATTCGGAATTGGAGAAGCTGCACGAAGAGGGGCACAGGATCAGACATTTGAGAAGGGTGGCTAAAGTCGCACCCCATTATTCCATCGAGGCGGAGGTAATCAGATCCAGGCACTGCAATTCCGGTCATGAAAAAGGAGAGAAATTTGTCATGGACGTGGACGGCAATTTTATCACAAAATTCTGTCCAAAAAAAATGTGTGTCTATCTTATCTCTCAACTGACTGTGCCGGTTGCCCTGATCAACGAAAGACTGAGTGAAGGTCATGAACCCAATGATTTCCACTTTATGAGGTATGTGAGGTGCCCGGACACGGGCGTTGAATGTATGGGGTACGGTGAAGTGATGGTCAAGGTTCAGGTTGTTCCAAGAGTGGGGAGATCATAGGATGTCTTTTAAACCATTGGATCCTGATTTTAATAACAAGATAAGAGAGAGCTTCTCACGCCAGGGCTTTATGGGTTTCATCGGCGCGGAACTGACAGGTATCAGACCGGGTTACTGTGAAATTCAGATTCCCTACAAGAGAGAGCTTTCACAGCAGCATGGCTATTTCCATGCTGGCGTCATCGGCACCCTGGCCGATAATTCAGGAGGGTATGCCGCTTTTACTTTGATGCCTGCTGACTCATCAATTCTTACCGTTGAGTACAAATTAAATCTTATTGCGCCGGGAGACGGCGAACTTCTCATCTCACGCGCTCAAGTCATAAAGCCGGGTCTTACCCTGACCATATGCAGACCGGAGGTTTTTGTTGTCAAGAACGGTGCTCAGACCCTGTGCGCGACAGCATTGATGACATTGATGGCCCTGCATGAAAAGCCGGATAGACCGGGAGAGGGATCAAGATGACAAAATCAATCGATACCTGTCATTTTCAGGATCTGGCAGGAAAAGATCCGGAAGATGTCTGCAGACGCGCCTTATGCGGCTATGACAAGAGTAGTGATTGTTATACTTTGTCCGTATGGGGTGAAGACTATAACATATATCCTGGCGAGTCTAAAATAGTACGCATTCGGGATGATCAGTCGGATATCAATATTTTTCTCAGTCTTTTCATCGTTCACTATCTCTTAACATCAAAGGCAATACCGATAAGCAAAGAATGGATATCGGAAAAAGACATCCCCGGCGGTGCTGCCTTTTTTCGGGGGCCCCACGCAATACCAACCCATTTAATCGTAAAGCGATACGGAGATAATATTGGCGGGTTCTGTAAAAGATGTGAGCAACTTGACGGGATTCCGCTCCAGATGGCCGATCAAGCATATTCTTTCAGAATAGCGCCTCGCACGCCTGTTTCAGTTCTACTATGGGAGGGAGATGATGAATTTCCGGCTGAATCCAAGATATTATTCGATAGAACCATTGTTGAACATCTGGCCCTTGATATCATTTTTGGGCTAACTGTTGAAATATGTAGAAGGGTAGCGGATTTTTCAATTAACGAAACCAAAAGGAGGTAAGAATCTATGGAACAATGGATGCAGATGGGCCGAAAATTGAGAGAGCTGGTAAACCCGTCCACCATGCCTGTGGCAGTTAAGCTCTTGAAAGAGGAAGATCAAATCCCTCTAAAGGCAAGAAGACCGCTTCGAGACCTGAAAGTGAAGATGGCGCCGTGTCAGGGCTCCGCCATGGCCAGGCGCTATGGATGGACCGTGGCCTTTACCCGTGAGGATGTGGGTTGCGCCATTGCAGCCCACACATACGGCTGGGAGAGGGTCAGTGATGCAACCGGGGCAATCAACTTTCTCACCCGGATGAACTACGCATCAGATGAAAAGTCTGCCTCTGAAGTGCTTGGCGGCTTTCGTCGGCTTGAAATGGGAGATGACCCTGTTGTGGTATACTCTCCTCTTGAGAGGACCAAAGTCGAGCCTGATGTGATTCTCATCTACGTCAACCCTGCCCAGATGATGAGGCTCATCCACGGTGGCACCCATCGCAGCGGCAAACCTATCGAAAGTTCCTTTTCAGGCAGGGCCGCATCATGTACAGAGGGAGTCATAGGGGCGTATCTCGATAAAGATGCCAAGGTCGTTGTCCCCGGCAATGGCGATAGGGTCTGGGCGGGCTGCCAGGATCATGAGATGGTTATGGCCATCCACGCAAATAAACTGGCGGAACTGGTGGAGGGACTCGAAAGAACGCATAAGACGGGCATCAGGTATCCTATCCCTACCTACCTGCGCTACCAGCCCGAAGTGGGCTTTGCTGTTCCCTTATCCGATATATTCAAATCGGAATAGGCGAGGGAATTGGTGTGGATCACGTTCAAAACGTAGGAACGTAAAGAGGACGTCCCCGGCAGCGCACGCATGGTTGAGATTTCTGGAAGTGCTTCCTGGGTCACCCTCCCATTATCGGTATTGAATACGTCAAGTTAACCCTAACGTTGCATAAAACTTCGGCCCAAAAACGCTACGCTCGCTCTATATCAGGCCATCAAGAAACGCTGGTCCATTTTCAAGACTGTGTCCTATGTTCAATACGCTTTCATTCTTGAAAACGGCCCAATCCCGCCTTTAGCGGGACGGACCCAATCTAAAGCGTTTCGAACTCAAATTTTATGCAACGTTAGCAATTGACACCGTGGCTCCGCCTCGGAGTCATTTATGGGATGAACGCTATGATAAAAATTTGCATTAATCGTAACCTGCATATATTGTGGATGCATATTCCTGCTACTACGACATACATTAAGTTCATTAAGAGGGTTAGGCTCCCGAAGGTCGCAATAGTTCGTGACCGTGTGAAAAGAAAAAAGGAAGAAGTCTACGAACGATCGATTAGTCAATAGACATCATCGGGGGCGGAGTCTTCGATGGATATGGATTATTTACACTCTGGCTCAATGATCAAGGAGGATCAAAATTTTGGCAGAAAAATTCGTGAGTGAGAGAAATTTGAAATTCTTGCTGTATGAGGTCTTTGGCGCGGAGGATCTCTGCACCTATCCCTATTTTGAAGAACACAGCCGAGAGGTCTTTGACATGGTACTTGAGACGGCCTTGAAGATGGGGCGTAATCTTCTGTTTCCCTGTTTTCAGGAAATGGACAAAATCCCCCCTGAATTCATAGACGGGGAGGTGACGGTCCATCCCGTGGTGAAAGAATTTATGAAGGCATGCGGTGAGGGCGGCTGGATTGCAGCCAATGCACCCTTTGAATTAGAGGGCCAGCAACTCCCCATCCTTATTACCGCCACTTGCAGGTTTATCTTCTCGGCCGCCAACTATTCGGCCTCGGTCTACCCTTTGCTGACCGCCGGGGCGGCCCATCTCATCGAAGCCTTCGGCTCCGAAGAACTCATGAGTACTTTTATCCCCAGGATGTTTTCCGGAGAATGGCAGGGGACCATGGCCCTGACCGAACCCCAGGCGGGGAGTTCCCTGTCGGATATCACCACCCGGGCCGAGCCCACCGGAGAGGGGTACTACCGAATACGGGGCCAGAAGATTTTCATCTCTGCAGGAGATCACGACTGCGCTGAGAATGTCATCCACCTGATGTTGGCCAAGATCAAGGGTGCTCCCGCAGGTATCAGGGGGATCTCCCTGTTTGTTGTTCCCAAGAAACGGATTTCCGAGAGTGGAGATCTGGTGCCTAACGATGTCAACGTGGCCGGGATCTATCACAAATTAGGTTACCGGGGGGCGCCCATTACCCAGTTGAGTCTGGGAGAGAACAACGACTGTCGCGGTTACCTCGTTGGGGAACCCCATCAGGGGCTTCCATACATGTTCCAGATGATGAACGAGGCGCGCATCGATGTGGGCATAGGGGCCGCGGCCATTGCTTCGGCCGCATACCACGCTGCCCTGGAATATGCTCGGGAACGTCCCCAGGGAAGAAGCGCCAGGGCCAAGGATCCCTCCCTGCCCCAGGTGCCTATTATTCAGCACGCCGACATCAAACGCATGCTTCTGTTTCAGCGGGCGGTAATTGAGGGCTCTCTTTCTCTCATTCTCCAGTGCGGTCTCTATGCGGACATGAAACATGTGGCCGAAGAGGCGGAAAAAGAGCGCTATGGCTTGCTCCTGGACCTTCTCACGGGCGTAGCCAAGAGCTATCCATCGGAAATGGGTGTCCATTCGGTAAGCCAGGGACTCCAGATTTTAGGTGGGTACGGCTATTGCGACGAGTTTCCTTTAGAACAGTACTACCGGGATGCGCGCATCCATCCCATTCACGAGGGGACCACCGGGATACAGGGTCTGGACCTGTTGGGCCGAAAGGTCATGATGAAGGGCGGGAAGGCCTTCCATCTCTATGGAGAGGAGGTGCGAAAGACCATCTCCGAGGCCTTGGAGACGGAACGTCTCCGTCCCCATGCCGATGCCCTGGAAAAGGCCCTGGTACAATTAGAGGAAGTAACCGCCTACTTGAAAGGAGTGGCTGCCAGAGGAAATCCCGATCTGTTCTTAGCCGATGCCACCCTCTATCTCGAGTTTTTCGGGATCGCGGCCATTGGTTGGCAGTGGCTGAAGCAGGGAATCATTGTCGTCAGGGGGATGGAAGCGGCCGCATCCGAGAAAGAAAAGCATTTTTATCAGGGCAAATTCTATGCTCTTCGATTCTTTTTCGCCTACGAACTACCCAAAATGGGTGGACTGTTTGAGCGGCTCATGAACGCAGATGGCCTGACCCTGGAGATGGAAGAGGCGTTTTTTAGGGATTGAAAATTCAGGGCGAGGG
>Ga0307425_1000704_pt1 | contig 20617 bp, 18 predicted proteins | sample SalMarWE160330MG_FD_202152 | JGI IMG/M metagenome (GOLD analysis project Ga0307425, IMG submission 202152) | Salt marsh sediment microbial communities from the Plum Island Ecosystem LTER, Massachusetts, United States - WE1603-30 | ecosystem: Environmental > Aquatic > Marine > Intertidal zone >...
GAGCAGATGCTGGACGATGATGGCGGCGTTCAGGCGCTGCCCTTTCTTTGCCGGCGCCCCGCCGAACTGGCCGGCGGAGACCTCCACGTTGTAGGCCTTGAGCGCCATGATGACATCTTCCATGGTCAAATTGTAATTGGTGAGTTTATCGGGGTTGACCCAGACCCGCATGGCATACTGGGATCCAAAATTATTGACTTCCCCCACCCCCGGTACCCGGGACAGTATCCTTTCGAGATTGGACTGGGCGTAGTCGCGCAAGTCTTCACCGTCCATGCTGCCGTCTTCCGAGATCAGCCCTACGATAATCAGGTAGTTTCGGGTCGACTTGCTGACCTTAACACCGGAGCGCTGGACAACGTCGGGGAGATTGGCCATGGCTAACTGGAGCTTGTTCTGTACCTTTGCCCAGGCGAGATCCGGATCAGTCCCGGGGGCAAAGGTCAGCTCGAGGCGGGATGCGCCGGACGAAGAACTGCTGCCGGAGAGGTAGAGCATATCCTCCAGACCGGTCATCTTCTGCTCGATAATCTGGGTCACGGTGTTTTCCACGGTCTCGGCCGAGGCCCCGGGATAAAAAGAGTCAATGGCGATGGAAGGAGGCGCAATAGGCGGATATTGCGATATGGGTAGATTGTAGATGGCCAGACCGCCGGCCGCCATCATGACGATGGCGATGACCCAGGCGAAGACCGGCCGGGCTAAAAAGAATTTCGATAGCATCAGACGCCTCCTTCGCTTCGCTTTTGAGGTTGTGCGCCTGGGCCGGCCAGGGGTCCATGGTTGTTTTGAGACTCTTTAAAAGGGGAAGCCTTCACCTTCGTGCCTGGCCGCAACATCATAAGCCCCTCGACGATCACCCGGTCGCCGGGAGCAAGGCCCGCCGAAACGAGCCATTTGTCGCCCATGGCGCGGTCAAGGGTAAGCGGGCGGAAAACGGCCTTACTTTCAGCATCAACGACCAGTGCGAAGGGATTCCCCTTGTGGTCGCGGGAAACCCCCTGCTGGGGAACAAGAATGGCCTGTTTATCAAAGCCTTCTTTAATCACCGCCCGGACGAACATGCCCGGCAGAAGGTCACCTTTCGGATTTGGAACGACCACCCGAAGAATGACACAACCGGTTGTCTGGTCCACCGTAACATCGCGAAACTGGAGCGCCCCTTCCATGGGATATGCCGTGCCGTCCTCCAGATTGAGTTTCACCTTGCTCTGTTTCATTCCATCGTGATTAAGGTGGCCGCCCTCCAGGCGGTGCTTCATGCGCAGCAGTTCGGTCGTGGATTGGGGCACATCCACGTAGATGGGATCCAGTTGTTGGATGGTCGCAAGCGGGATGGGCTGATAGGCCGTTACGATGGCGCCCTCCGTTACGTTGGATCTGCCGATACGTCCTGTGACTGGCGCCAGGACGCGACAGTATCCCAGATGGATGCGGGCCGTCTCCACCGCCGCTTCCGCCCGATGGATGGCGGCGTCGGCTACCGCCACGCCCTCCTTGTCGCTTTCCAGCTTCGCCTCTGCGGCCCGCAACGTTGCGGCGGCGACATTGGCGTCGGTTACAGCCTGGTCCCGTTGGCTGGTGGAAACGACTTTATCCTTGAATGCATCCTCGAATCGCCGGCGGTTTTTCCGGGCGAGTGCCAGGGTGGCCTCCACCTGTGCGACGCGGGCAATGTCCGCTTTCAGGACGGCCCGCACCTGGTCGGCTGACTCCCGCATGACAGCGAGATTAGCCGTTGCATTGTGCAGTGCCGCGTTAAAGGGTGCCTCATCGATCTGATAGAGCGCCTGGCCGGCCTTGACATCGGAACCTTCCTCAAACAAACGTTTCAATATCAAGCCGCTAACCTGGGGCCGGATCTCGGCGACACGAAAGGCGGCCGTGCGACCCGGCAGTTCAGTGGTCAGCATGACCTTTTGGGCTTGGACCGTCACCGTGGCCACTTCCGGAACAGGGGGCGCCGGCTGGGATTGCGTCGACCGGTCGCAGCCTGCAAGCAAGAAACCGCCTAACAGGGCTGCCAGAACCACAATACATCTAAGGAGTTTATAAATTGTTCCATCGAGTTGCATCGAAAATCCTCCAAGTATTGATAATAATGAGCGGATCGAGTTCCTTACGTCCCACAAATAATCACGGGTCAACAAGCCCTTTAAAGAGAATATTCAGGATGACGTCCGGATCTTCCGGATAAGGGTGCCGATCAGGCGCTTCAAGCCAGAGAAAAAGGAAAGCATTGCAGAGGCTGTCAAGGGCAACGGCCAGCTGGTAGGGATCAGCGATCTTTTTAAACCGTTTTTTTTTCATCCCGCTCGCAAAAACAGTGGCGAGCGTCTCCAGAAATCGCCCATAGCGTTCCCGGATCTCAAAATCAAGTCCTGCCCTGACATTGAAACTTGCCCCCCTGGTCTCTGCAAAATAGAGACGTATCATTTGAACGTTGGCGGCGAAAACCTCGCCTTTGGCCCTGGTGTAATTCCGGATTTTTTCAATCTCATCCCCCGGCCCTTCGATTGCCGCAGTGAGTGTGCGGTGAAACTTGTCGGACTGCTCCAGGACAAGGGCCTTATAGAGATCTTCTTTGTTTTCAAAAAACTTGTACATGGTTCCAACGGCAAACTCTGCCTTTTGAGCAATCTCATTCATGGATACATTATGAAAGCCCTTCTCTGAAAAGAGTTCAAGGGCAGTTTCAAGGATCTCCTGACGGTGTCTCAGGAATTCCCGCTCTTTTCTCGGTAACCGTTTCTCCTCCATTTCCCTCCTCGCAAAAGACTGCGTCATGAAATGTATTATTAGTTCAAAATATGACGCATAATTCATAAAGTCAAGTCAAAAATAGGTCCGGCTCCAAAACCACTAAAAACATCGATTCCCGCTGAAATCAAGAGAGCATTTCAGACATAAGGAGGCCTGCTCGTTGAGGGCACAAAAAAGGCCCCGCGTCTTGATGCCGCGGGGCCTTCACTCTTGATATGGATTTTTGCCCTACTGCTCTGCGCCGTACAACTCCTTGACCTTGGCCCTGTCAGGCGAGCCATCCTCAAGGACGGGAAGATTGGCTACGAATTCCACGTATTGGGGTTTTTTAAACCTTGCGATCCTCTCCCCAACAAATTGGATTAACTCCTGTGGCTCTAAGGCTTCGCCCTCTTTCAACTGGCAAACCGCCTTGATCCCCTCTTTCCACTTGGGATCAGGGACACCGAAGACCACGGTTTTCTCCACTGACGGGTGTTCAAGAACCACCTTTTCAACCTCTGCCGGATAGACATTCTCGCCCCCCGGCTTGATCAGTTCTTTCTCTGCCTTGCGCCCCGCATACCAGAGGAAACCATCCTCATCAAAGCGTCCCTGGTCACCGGTATGGTGCCAGCCCTCCCGGAATGTGTATTCATTATCCTCAGGGAGATTCCAGTAGCCCTTGAAGACCATGGGGCCTTTCATGGTGATTTCACCTACTTCTCCCACAGGGACAGGATGCTCATAGTCATCAACAAGCCTTACTTCTGCCAAGGGGAGCATCCTGCCGGCTGAACCGGGCCTGTCGTTATAAGCGCCAAAGGTGGCCACGCAGGATGTTTCTGTCTGGCCATACATGCAGTAGAATGTTCCACCGGTTATTTCCTGATATTTCTCGATCGTATCCGGTGTGTCCAACCCGGCCGAGACCCTCAGAGTGCTGATGTCCTTGCCTGATTTTTCATGTTCCTCAAGGACGGATGAAAGAATCGGCGCAAAGGTAAACATCATTGAAACCCTTTTTTCTTCGATCATCTCAACTGCCTTTGCCGCATCGAATCCGCTCATATTGACATTCATGATCCCTGCGTGAAAACTTGATGTTACCATGAAAAGGCCACCCACGTGAAAAAGCGGCAGGATATTCAGATGCACGTCCTTTGGAGTGAGATTCAGGAGATAACCAAAATGCATATCCGCACAGAGCACATTGCCATGGCTCAATAGGGCGCCCCTGGGTCTGCCGGCCACAGCGGCCGTATGGATAATAACAAATCCGTCATCAGTAGAAACCTCAGCCCCATCAAATTCATCTCCCTGGTCCAGAAGGGCCTGGAAATCTGAAAACTCACCCCCTTCAGGGCCTAAGTTGAAATATTTTTCCACTGAGGGGAGCTTATCTTTCAATCCCTTAATATTGTCCTGAAATTCCTTGTCTGCAAATACCAGTCTCGGTTCGCAGTCATTCAGGTTATACCCCACCTCATCGGCAGAGAGTCTCCAGTTGATGGGGAGCATAATGGCACCCAGGGCCGCGGCCGCACCATACAGGAGAAAATATTCGAGGCTGTTCTTTCCAAGAGCCCCTATCCGGTCACCCTTAGTAATCCCTGCCTTCCGGAGCCCGCAGGCAAGGCTGTCCACCTTTTTCTTGTACTGAGAAAAGGTCAGGGTCTGGCCGTCATCCACCTCAAACCATGCCTCTTTATCGCCAAAACTGACAGCATTGCGGTTTATCAAGTCATAGAAAGTAAAATCATATAGTCCCATAGTCTCCCTCGCAAAAAAAATCGGGGTCAGCCCTTGAGATCTGACACAGTCTCCTGACTACCCAAAAACGTGTCACAACAAGGTCTAACCCCTTGTGTCAAATGTAAAGGTCCCAGTCCTCAATCACTCTAAGGGTATCTTATTTTAATTGGGACTGCCTTAACGACCCCACCGGCCTCAAACACGAAGGCCCCGTCCTTTAAATCGATCGGGAACGACATGTCCGGGAGTCCAAGCCACCATTCTTCAACTTTCTGCCAAGGCTTATCACCTCTCTTTGCGGCAAGTTCTTTTCCAGCCAACAAAAATTTAGCCCAAGTCGTAGTAGCCGTAAGCGTTACATGAAGCACCTTTGAATTTGTTTTCCCTGCCGGTATCCACTGTGGATTATTATCATTGACCACACGTAAATCATAATCTTCAAAGAACAGGAAAAACTGAGAGGAGGTTAACTCCACCGGAAATTGGTTTGGGTTGGTAATTTCAAATACGAAATCCAGCGTGACCGGCGAAGATCCTCCGAATTTCGGGGCTTTACCCTTGGCCACTTCTGCTTTGCCATAATGCCAGAAGCCTTCCCAATATGATAATTGAATAGAGTCAAGTGTAACCTTCGGTGCAATAAAATTTTTCTCAGTCGGCTTGACCTGCGTAGTAACGCAAGACATCAAGGTGACACTCAGGCAAAAAATAAGCACTGTCATCAAAACCAGTTTTTTCTTCATAGTAGACCTCCATCTTTGTAGTTCAGCTTAACCACCTTTTTCTTCGCTTATAATGCTTCACATCGCGAAAGCTCTTTTTACCACCAGCACCCATGCCGAGATAGAAATCCTTGATATCTTCGTTCTGGCTCAATTTCTCAGAGGGATCATCCATCACAATCCTGCCGGTCTCCATGACATAGGCATAAGGCGCCACGGTCAGGGCCAGCTTAACGTTCTGTTCCACAAGAAGGATGGAGATTTTCTCCTCTTTATTGAGTTTTGTAACGATTTTGAAGATTTCATGTATGAGCATGGGGGCCAGGCCCATGGAAGGCTCATCTAACAACACCAATTTGGGTTCGGTCATCAAGGCCCTTCCCACAACGGCCATCTGCTGCTCACCACCGCTCACAAACCCGGCGGTCTCATTGCGTTTTTCAATGAGCCTCGGGAAATAGTGATACACCATCTGGAGGCCGTCCTTTACCGAGCCGGTCTTTCTCAGGTGCGCGCCCACCTTGAGGTTTTCCTCAACGGTCAGGTGTTCGAACACCTTCCGGCCTTCGATGACCTGCACAATACCGGCCTTGGCAATCTTCGCCGCCCTTTCGTGGTCGATACGCTTCCCTTCATACTCAATGGCGCCATCGGTCACCTCGCCATCTTCCACCTTTAAAAGGCCGGAAATGGCCTTGAGGGTCGTGCTCTTGCCGGCGCCATTGGCTCCCAACAAGGCAACGATGCCCCCCCTGGGCACCTCAATGGAAACGCCCTTGAGCACCAGGATGACCTCATGGTACTTGACCTCAATGTTATTGATCCTCAGTATTGCCTCTGATCTCTCCAAGACCCTACCTCCAGGGGTGATGTTTTCGGTTGCTTACCATCCTAACCATTTCGTTGCCCATTGCTCGGGCCATCTTTTTTTCAGGTCCACGTCCTCCACCACCTGGAATTTGCCGCCCTTCCATTCCTGGACGCGACACCCGGTGGCAGCCCGGTGATCCGTTGCCGTATAACTGATGGGCGCAGCGCCGAGACCGATGTCAAAATTGCGCATGGTTTCAAAACCTTCCTTCATAATCGCAGGGCCACAACCTTTCTTGGCCAAATCAACGCCCTTCTTATCGGCTCTTTTAAGGGCCTCCCATAGAACTAATGCATCTCCCCATGCCTGGACCGTCCGGTTGAGCCTCTTGTCTATGGGTACGCCCGGGCTGTATTGCTCGGCCGATGAAACCACCAGATCCATGTTCTTGACATTCTGCCCAAAGAATGCGCAGGGTGTGGCCCCCATGACCCCTTCTGCCGCCTTTCCGGCTAAGCGGGGCAGGTTTTCATCAAAGCCCCAGTTATTGACGATCCAGTTCGCGCCAAGGCCGAGGGCATAGGCATCCCTCACCGTTGCCGCGACCGACATGGTGGTGTTGCCGTGCCAGACCACATCCGGCTTAAAATTCTTCAGAGCCATGATCTGGCTCTTGGTATCCAAGGCAAAGAGCGACACGTCCTGATCCGGACCAATCTCAAAGCCCAAGAGTTTGGCCTGATCTTTTATGGCCTTGATCGGTGAGGAGCAGTAGGGTGAGGCAAACATATAACAGCAGGCAAATCTCGGTTTTCTCTTGCCAAAATCCTTATGTTTAGGCCATTTCTTGTCAAACCAGGCGGTGATAGCGGACCTTGCATTGGTTGAGTAGTCAGATGAAAAGAAGAGGTTATAAGGTGTCTTCTTCGGGTCGGTCAAATGGGCCGAATAGGATGCAGACACATAAGGGATCTTATCCTTGTTGACCGTGGGTGAAAGTGCCTCAGTATCTCCGGTCCCCCATCCCATAATTGCAATATTTCCAAGTCGTTTTAAAAGCTTATACTTTGTGATAGCTTCGGGGATACGATATCCGTAATCAAACCAAACGAACTTGATCTTTTTTCCGTTAACGCCTCCATGGGAATTGATGTACTTGAAGGCATCTGACATACCAATGGCATAGTCTTTGCCCACATCCGAAGTGGCCCCGGTCGTATCCATGAGACCACCGACCTTGACCCGCTTGGCCACGGCAACAGTCGAAAACCCTGCTAAAAACGCCAGAGCCAAAAACACTACTAAAATCTTTAGAAAAATGTTTTTCTTCATAGATTATTCCCCCCTTTGCAATAATGAGAATCTAAGTATTAACCACAGTTTACAAATGAACCTAAGATTTACCGGTTAGCTCCTTTCACCCCCTTTCGAGTATAACTTCAATTGTTAAGTTGTTGAGTCGTTAAGTTGTTGAGTTGTTGAGTCCCGCCCCCGGGATTAGCACGTGGTCCTGTATTCAGCATCGTGGATCTTGCATCCAGTATCCAGCATCCAGTATCCAGTATCACGTAGCCTCACTAATATGAAAACGGCCACAGGTTAAAATAGTTCTTCGCCTGCCACCAACGATAGGCAAGTCCGTTTGGCTCATAGATCAGAAAGGCGCAGATAGCGAGACCGAAGGCCATGTCCTTAATATAAGCGAAATCAAAGAGGATCTTGGGGTAATACTCGGCCAACGGAATCGCCCCCATCTGGAGCAGTTCCATGACAAGCACCATAAAGACGGACCCGAAAATGGCACCCTGTATGGAACCGACCCCCCCGATCAGGATCACCCCCACGAGCCAGAGGGACAAAAACCACTGAAAGTGTTCAGGGCTCAAGGCAGCGGTGTTACAGACCCAGAATGCGCCGGCAACACCTGCCATAAACCCGGCCACGAAAAAGGCTAACAGCTTGTACCAGACGATATTGATGCCAAGGGCCTCTGCCGCAATATCATTATCCCTGATGGCCACCCATGCGCGGCCCGGTTTGGACCTGAGCAGGTTGGCCAAGACGATCACCATGAGCGTGAGTATAACCGCCATCACAAAATAAATCTGCGTATCATTTTCAATGACCCACGGCCCGATCTTGATGGTTCCCGGGGGAAGAGAAAAGGCCTGACCCCTGCCGCCTATCTGGCTGACATATTGAGTCAGGATAAAATCAACGGTAATAAACTGGGCCGCCATGGTGGTCAGGATCAGATAGAAGCCCTTCACCTTGACAGAGGGCAGGCCAAATAGGACGCTCCAGAGCCCTGCAACAATGCCGGCCGCAATGATGCTGATAGGATAGGCGAGCCCCCAGTCAATAAGGAACTGGGGCCATGGGAACTGGAGGATTAACATGACACTCGTATAGGCCCCAACCGCAATAAAGGCGGCATGACCCAAGGTAAGCAGACCGGCATAACCGATCAGGAGTTGAACCCCCAATGCGCCCATGGCCGTATACCCAATCATGGAACCAACGCTGATCCAGTATCCATCAGCAACGAGGGGTATGCCGATGAAAACAACGGCGAGGAGCAGAATCATCTTCCCCTTTAAAAAATTAGTCTGCCACCACCCCTGATCTTCAGCATAGTTCTGGTGGTAATCACCGCATGGCAACCATACACTGGACATAGGACGACCTCACATTTTGAGACCTTTGAAGAACGTCCCCTTTCGCCCAATCTCTGCGTTGCATTCGAATTTTAATCCTCGAAATATCCAATATATTCCTGTGGTTAAAATTCTCATGCGCCTTAATCTTGAACGAAATTGAACATTTTTCAAAGGTCTCATTTGATTTATTTAGGAATTCAGGAATTTAGGGATTAAAAAAGAGCAATTCCTCAATTCCTCAATTCGAAATTCCTTAATCCTCAAACCCTCTCAATCCTCTCCCATCCCCACAGGCCGTAAGGCTTGAACAGAAGGAAGACGGCCATAAAGGCAAAGGGCACGATCTCTTTCACCCCGCCGGGAAAATATTGATCAAGATAGGTCCCTGAAAAGTTCTGGAGCAGACCGATCAGAATGCCGCCGACAATAGCTCCCGGCACGGAATTGAGCCCACCTAAGACCACGGCTGGCAACACCAGCAATCCCAAATAACCCACAGAGATGTTGATACCGTTGATGTTTCCAAGCAGTGCCCCGCCCACACCCGCGCTCATAAATGCAATGGCCCATGCGGCAGCATATACGAACCGGGCGCTCACCCCTAATGAGAGGGCTGCTGTCTCGTCATCGGCAGTAGCCTGCATGGAAAGCCCCCAACGGGTGTATTTGAAAAAACATACAAGGACGATCAGCAGGACAATAGCCAGGATAAAAGACCAGAGATATACCGGGGATATCATGAGGATGCCGATCTTGATCGGTTTGATTTCAAAGATAGGAGGCGTGAAAACCCTTGTGTCTGATCCCCAGATATATCCGATAAGTCCTTTTAAGAAGAAGGAGATCCCCACCGTCACCATGATAACGGCCAAAATGGGCTCTCCGATGAGCTTGTCCAAAAAAATACGTTCGGTCAAAAACCCTAAGACAATTCCCACAAGCAGGGTAAGCAGCACGGCCGGAATAAAGGGAATTCCTATCTCGTAAAAGGTATAGGTCACGTAGGCCCCGATAAGAGTCAACTCGCCCATGGCCAGATTGAGGACACCAGAGCACTTGTAGATAAGGACCCACCCCAAGGCCACTAAGGCATATATGCCTCCCACCAGAATACCTGTGGTCAGGCTCATGAAAAACAGCTCCATTCTTTTCCTCCTTCCTTTCTCCTTACTGCCTACTCCCTACTGTTTACCGCCCTCTCACACGTTGATCTTCTGGATGCGGAGATCGGTCTTGATCCGTTGTTCCCTGCCATCTTCATAGGTAATTTTGGTATCCATATGAACAACGTCCGCATCAGAATAGAGGGCATCCACAATATCCTTATACCGATTCCCCACAAATGCCCGTCTCAGTTTGGAGGTCCTAGTCAGTTCTTCATCATCCGCGTCAAACACCTTGTAAAGATTGATAAATTTCTTGATCTTGGCCGGTCCCGGCAGGTCCTTATTGGCCTCTTCAATCTGTTTCTGGACCAGGTCATAGACCTCCGGATCCTGGGACAATTCCGGATAGCTGGTGTAGTTGATCTTCTTGTCATCAGCCCACTTTCCCACCACGGCATAATCGATGCACATCACGGCGGTTACGTAGTCTCTTTTATCGCCTATGGCCCAAACCTCCCGGACAAAGGGGCTGAACTTCAATCGGGTCTCAAGATATTGGGGCGAAAAAGGTCTTCCGTCATTGAGGGTCATGACATCCTTGGAACGGTCAAACACCACCAGATGACCATCTTCATCAATAAACCCCCGGTCACCTGAATATAGCCATCCGTCCACCAGGGTCTTTGCGGTGGCCTCATCATTCTTGTAGTACCCGATGAACACTGAAGGGCTTTTTGTGAGAATCTCGCCCTCTTCCGCGATCTTGACCTCTGTTTCAGGGATCGGCGTCCCCACGGTATCATACTTGATATCGCCGTCTCTGTGGACGACAGAAATACCGGCCACCTCTGTCTGGCCGTATATCTGTTTGAGATTAACACCGAGGGCGTGAAAAAATTTGAAATGATCCGGTCCCATGGCTGCCCCGCCCGTGTAACAGTGTCTGAGCCTGGACAGGCCTAAGTGGTCCTTCAGCTTTTTCTGCATGGTGATGGAGGCGATCCAGTTCAGAAACTTCAATTGCAGGGGAACCGGTTTCTTTTCAAACTTAAGACCCGCGGCCTTATAGCCCACCTTGGTGGCAAGTTCGTAGATCTTTCTTTTAATCCAGGTGGAATCTATATATTTCACCTGGACCTGGCGGGTCATCCCTTCATAGAGCCGGGGCGGTGCAAACATCACATGGGGACCGATCTCCCGGATATTCTCCTGGGCCGTGTCCGGCTCCTCGGGGAAATTGAGGGTATATCCCATCTGAAGACCGCACGATATGGACATCATCTGCTCCCCGATCCAGGCAAAGGGGAGATAAGAGACAAAATCGTCGGTGTCATAGCAAGGGTCAACGGCCATGAGGTTTTTCCCCATGGTGAGCATATTCCAGTGGGTCAGGAGCGCGCCCTTGGGAAGCGCCGTGGTTCCGGAGGTGTAAAAGAGGAGGCAGACATCGTCGCCATGCCCCTCATTGATCATTTTTTCAAAGAGGTCCGGCTCCTTTTTCTCAAGCTCCTTTCCGAGTTCCTGAACCTTTTTTATGCTGATGAGATACTCCTGATGGTAATTCCTCATCCCTTTGGGGTCATCCCATAGTATCGTTTGCAGCTTAGGGCAATCATCTTTGATAGAGAGGCCCTTATCGGTCTCCTCCTGGGTCTCACCCACAAAGAACTTGGAGTCGGAGTGGTCAATAATATATTTGACCTCATCCATCATACAGTCCTGGAACAACCACACACCGACCCCGCCGGCACACATGGCGGCCATCTCTGCCCAGAGTCCCTCGGGCCGATTGTCCCCGATCATGGCCACCTTATCCCCGCGCTTTAACCCGAGACTGACCATACCGAGACTGAGGTATTTCACGTTGTCATAATAATCCTGCCAGGTAAAAGGGATCCATATGCCAAACTCTTTCTCCCGCATGGCCACCTTATTTTTTCCGTACTTCCTGCACTGTTTAAGAAAGAGTTTGGGAATCGTGAGGTCCTTGGTGATCTCTATCCCGGATCCGTTCATTTCTTGTTCTACCTCCTTGTGGAATACAAATCCTCTTCACCCAAATAAGCCTTTACCACTTCCGGATTCGCCTGGACCTCCTCGGGAGTCCCATCCATAATCTGGTTGCCGAAGTTCAAGACATTCACGTTGTGGGATATATCCATGACCACACCCATATCGTGCTCAACTAAGACGCAGGTGACCTTCCAGCGCTTCTCTTCATTTATGTCGAGGATAAAACGGGCCATGTCCTCCACCTCTTCCAGGTTCAACCCGGCTAATGGCTCATCTAAAAGGATGAGTTCCGGATTGAGCGCTAATGCCCGGCCAAGTTCAACGCGCTTCTGGAGACCATAGGGAAGCATGTGAGCCGGTTTGTCCCTGATGCTTTCAATCTCTAAGAGATCGATAATCTCCTCCTCAATAAACTTCCTGGACGTAATCTCTTCGGCCTTTGTCTTCCCCACATAAATAGACCCGCTTACGATCCCACTCTTGAGATGTATATGTCTTCCCAACCGGATGTTGTCGAGGACCGTCATCCCCCCGAAAAGCTCCAACTTCTGAAATGTCCTGGAAATCCCTAATTCTGCACGCCTGTATGGTCTTAGCCCGTTGACCTTTTGGCCTTTGAAGAAAATATTCCCCTTCTGAGGCCGGTAAAGCCCATTGATACAGTTCATCATGACTGTCTTGCCTGCGCCGTTCGGGCCGATAATCGAGTGAATTTCACCCTTCCTCACCTCCAGGCTGACACCGGCCAAGGCGGCCACCTTACCAAAAGACATGTGGACATCTTCCAGCTTAAGAATTATGTCGCCTTCTTTGAGTTCCCCCCCCTGAACCATATCACGGGCCTCCATTTTGCGCTATATTATTGTTTTTTCATGGTATTACAGACAAACTCAGTGAAATCTGATGGCATAAAGACTCTGCGAAGACTGAATGGTGATTCAACTTTTGTCTCACGCCCCAGTTAAACCAGTTAATAGGTGCTGAAGCAATTCAACGAGGTAAATCCCGCTATAGCGGGACTCGCAAAGAAAAACATTTACCCGGTTAGGGAATTCTGACAGGGATAAAAAATATTTGCATGAGACTTTGAATCATCTCCTCAATGCGGATACACAATTACTCACACGTTATATTTTGTCAATAAAAAATGTTAACAAATGTCCCAAAAAAAGATTAATAACCACGATGAGATAGTATCCTCAGCTATGATCCGGCTACCTCTTAACTATTGTCTGAACGAAAACCCTGTTCAGGCACGATTTTGGATTTTGGATTAATGGAACTGGTCCCAACTTACTAAAACCTCATGATCGATGTTGTGTCCGTTTTCATTTCGAGGTTTTCGTTCGGACACTATTTAAAAAATCGGGTTTCATTTCGGGGATAAAATTCTTACGGCATTGACTTAAGAAATACTCATCCGTCATCCCGGCGATAAAGTCCCGCACAATCGCTGCGGGAGGAGTCTGTTCCATATATTTCGGCGACATTCCCCCCAAAAACCCTTTGTATATGGCGGAATTTTCATTCCCCGTTTCGAGATCCTCGAGATATTTTTCAAACAACAACTCAAACATACGCTTAATCTTGGCAGTTTGCCCTTTGACCCTGCTGTCTTTATAAATAAATTTTTCATTAAATTTCTTAAGCTTTTTCAATGCAAATCCCACATCACTGCTGAAATTCAAATCCCCTCTATTTAGACTATTCGCAACAAGGTCCTCCACAAGGGTGTAGACAATGGTCCCATTTGTATCCCCCAGAACCCGCCTGCAATCCTCCGGGATATCTTGTCGGGCTACCAAACCGAGCCTGATGGCATCTTCTATATCCCGGCCAATGTAGCTTATGGTGTCGGCCATCCTGACCACGCACCCCTCCAACGTCATGGGCCAGATATCGATGGAAGGGTCTTCCCCCTTTTTTCCTATTTCAACAATCAGGGTCTCAAAGCTTTTTTTTCTCTTTGGTGCGAGGGACTGAGAGTGAATCTCACCGTCGTGACAGAAAATCCCATCCAACACCTGCAGTGTCAGGTTCCATCCCTTCCCCTTCCTCTCTATCTCCTGCAGAGAGCGGACGCCCTGTACATTATGGAGAAACCGGCCTATCTGAAAAGATTCACAAATAGCGGAAAGAAATCTCTCTCCATCATGCCCGAAGGGAGTGTGGCCGATATCGTGCCCGAGGGCTATAGCCTCAATCAGATCCTCATTAAGCCGGAGAAGACGTCCTATGGTCCTTGCGATCTTGGACACAAGTTGCACATGCAAAACCCTGTGGGTAATGTGATCATTTTTTATCAGATAAAAAACCTGAGTCTTGTCTATATAGCGGGAATAGGCCAAAGAATGGAGTATCCGGTCAGAATCAACAGAGAAACTCTGTCTGTGTCCACGATCGATGTCATCATCCCTCTTTCTTCTCACTGCCTGACAACTGAGACAAGCCCATGAAGAAAATCTTTCCTTCTCGTTTTCATCCAGATCGTTTCTGATCCTAAGAAGCAGCTTGCTATATCTCACTCGTCTGAATCCTCCTTGGCACCGGTTTTGGCGTACACCTTTTTGAGCTCATTCCAGACATTCCTTCCTCTTTCCGCAATAACATCGTGCACCTTGTCTGCTACCATTCGAGACTGGGTTTCGATATCATCATCCCCTGGAGGTATGACCTTTTCCTTTTTGTACTTCCAGCGCAAGATAGACCGAGCAACCCCTATTTCAGCATTTTCAGCAAGCCTTTTGATACCCTTCTTAATATTTTCATCCATGCTCTAACCCCAGGAGTTGTTGATTGTTGTAGCAAAGCGGAAATCCCGCCTTGACCAGATTTAGGGCGGGGATGATTGTTGCCCCAATCCCTCAATTCCTAAATTCCTAAATCCCCAATTTTTTTCTTGCAAATTAAAATCGGCAATGTTATAAAGATCGGCTTATGAATTTTGGGCCTCACGGGGCAAAATGTGAGGTATTGGGCCCGTGCGTATTCAGCCGATCATGGCGGAACACCCACAGGGATTCACTTAATAATACCAAGTTAGGAGAATTAGCTCAAGGGTCAAATAGCCCTAAAAATCACAGGTTCGGATTTTTGCCAGGTACCCCTGTAGCCCCACTGGGGCCGAGACGCTCCGAACTGAGGAAAAACCGGCATAGAGATCTGAAGCGGTCTCACTACAAAGGAGGATTGAATGGCAGTTATCAACATGAAGCAACTTCTCGAAGCAGGCGTGCATTTCGGACATCAAACAAGGCGATGGAACCCCAAGATGAAACCATACATCTTCGGGGCTCGAAACGGGATACACATCATTGACCTTCAAAAAACGGTCAGACTAATCAGAATCGCCTATGACTTTATTGTCAGGACTGTAGCTGACGGGTACCCTCTCCTTTATGTTGGGACCAAAAAACAGGGGCACGAATCGGTTGTTGAAGAGAGCGAACGTTGCGGCATGTTCTATGTGGTCAACCGATGGCTTGGGGGAACACTAACCAACTTCCAGACCATCAAGAAAAGTATCGCCCGCCTCAAAGAATTAGAACAGATGAAAGAAGATGGTTCCATCAACCGCTACACCAAAAAAGAAATCCTGAAGATGGATAAAGAGCTGTTTAAATTAGAAAGGAACCTCGGGGGGATCAAGAATATGGATGAACTGCCGGGGGCAGTTTTCGTAGTAGACCCCAAGAGGGAAAAAATAGCAGTACAAGAGGCCAGGAAGCTCGGCATCCCCGTGATTGCCATTGCCGACTCGAACTGCGATCCGGATGATATAGATTTCATCATACCAGGAAATGACGATGCCATTCGAGCCATAAGACTGATATGCTCCAAGGTCGCGGATGCCGCCATAGAAGGGCACGCCTTAGCAGAGCAGCGATTAGGTGAAGAAGACGTGTTAAGAAAAGAACAGGAGGAGGCTGCTGCGGCCGAGGCAGTTGAAGCATCTGAATCGATCGAAGGCGAGGAACGGGGGCCTGAGATCATTATCCTTCCAAAAACAGAAAAACTGCACGTGAGGGAAGAAAAAGACGACCAGGGACCTTCGATTGACGCCCCGGTGGAATAAGAAAAATTACGGGTTTGTTATAAGACTGAGGGATCAACTCGTAGTCAGAGCATCCCAATCATAAATTAACAATCATAAATCAACAATCCAATGGGGGTAAAATTGACAATATCGACTTCAATAATTAAAGAGCTCAGAGAAAAGACCGGCGTTGGAATAATGGACTGCAAGGCAGCGCTCCTGGAATGCGATGGAGACATAAGCAAGGCTATTGATTATCTAAGGAAAAAGGGGATCGCAACAGCCAAGAAGCGGGGCGGTCGAACTACTTCCCAAGGTCAGGTGCAGTCCTATATCCATGCAGGAGGCAAAATCGGAGTCCTGGTTGAGGCAAACTGCGAAACAGACTTTACCGGGAAGACTGATGATTTCACGAGTTTTGTAAGAGACATTGCAATACAGGTTGCAGCAACAAACCCGGTGGCAATCGATCGAGAAAAAGTGCCGGAAGATATCTTAGAAAAAGAGAAAGAGATCTATGCATCGCAGGCCAAATCATCAGGAAAACCTGAAAAGGTAATTGAAAAAATCGTGGAAGGAAAGCTCAACAAGTTCTTTTCTGAGGCATGTCTTTTGGAACAGCCTTTTGTGAAAAATCCTGACATCACAATCCAGAGTCTATTGAATGAATTGATAGCAAAGACAGGAGAGAATATTGTAGTCAGGCGTTTTGTCAGGTTTCAGTTAGGAGAGACACAATGAAGGACGAGATTCTTTCAGAACTGCGCAAAAAAATGACCAAGTCTGCCGAGGCCCTTGAAAAGGAATTTAAGAGAATCCGGACGGGGCGGGCCTCCACTGCCCTTTTAGAGGGGATCATGGTAGCATGTTATGACAGCCAAATGCCTCTTGAACAGGTCGCCTCTATGTCTGTCCCGGAGAGTCGCCTCATTACCATTCAACCTTGGGACCAATCCATTATCGGCGATATTGAAAAAGGGATTCTCAAATCTGAATTGGGACTGACCCCCATAAATGACGGCAAAATCATCAGGATCTCAATCCCCCCGTTGACAGAGGAAAGGAGAAAGGAGTTAGCAAAATTAGCAAAAAAAATGGCCGAGGACAGTAAAATATCGATACGCAATCTCAGACGAGAAGCCAATGAAATGTTCAAGGAGTTGAAGACCGAAAAAGAGATCTCGGAAGATGAGCTTTACAAATCACAGGACGAAGTGCAAAAAATAACAGATGATTTTATTAAGAAAATAGATGAGATAAACTCCCGGAAAGAAAAGGAGATCATGGAATTTTAATCTTCCACCCCACTATCCCTCTACTCTTTACAAATTCTTCAAAGCAGCATTCAATAATTAGATGATTCATATTGACCCCAAACAACTACCTGAGCACGTGGCCATTATCATGGACGGCAACGGAAGGTGGGCAAAAAGGAAAGGCCTCAACCGCATACGTGGACATCAAAAAGGAGCCGACACTGTCAGGGAAATTGTGACGTTCAGCCGCGAAATCGGTATTCGATGGCTTACACTCTATGCCTTTTCCGAGGAAAACTGGAAAAGGCCTGCCCATGAAGTCCAGGCGCTTATGAAACTGCTGAATCGATTCTTGAAAAACGAGCTGAAGGAGATGCAGGACAATGGGATACAACTAAAAACAATTGGCAGGACCGCAAGGCTTCCAAAAAGTACCAGACAAATCCTTCAGGACACTATCGAGAAGACCTCTTCTAACAGTGTTATGACACTGACATTGGCCCTCAGCTATGGGGGCAGACAGGAAATCTTAGACGCCATTCTAAAGATTGTCAGTCAAATAGAAGAAAACAGGATCTCTGCCAGCGATATAACCGAAAGACTTGTCTCAAACTCCCTCTATACATCAGGAATGCCCGACCCTGATCTGCTAATAAGAACCAGCGGGGAATACCGTATCAGCAACTTCCTTCTCTGGCAGATTTCATACAGTGAGATTTATATCACGCCAACCCTGTGGCCCGATTTTGGGGAAAATGAATACGTAAAGGCCCTCAGGGATTATCAGATGAGGGATAGGAGGTTTGGGGCAAGGGAGGCAGAAAGTAAGGAGTAGGCAGTAGGGGGTAAGAAGTGAGGAGCTATAAAATAGCTCTGATGGAGGGATATGCATCTGAAACGATGGCTAACAGCCATAATCGCCATACCGATATTGATCTTTCTTGTAGGCTTTGGACCAAGGTGGCTGTTCTATTCTGTGCTTTGTGCGGCTTCTTTGGCAGGTCTCATGGAATTTTATGGCATAACTGCAGCCCGCCTGCCTCGCTTCGTCTCTTGGACAAACTATTTCTTGACGTTTCTGCTGTTTGCTGTCCTATACATAAGACAGATTTTGTTAGTTCCGGTCATCATTCTGCTGTGGGCCCTCGTCCCCATGACTTTATTCATGCTGGCTCATTCTTCATCCAAGCGGGAATCGACGGAAGAGCTTGGCAAGGCGGTACTTGGACCCATTTACGTGTCACTGCCGCTTGCGCTCCTTGTACTTATTGACTTACGCCCAGGGGGACAGGGATGGATATTTTTCCTCCTTGCCGTAATCTTTGCAAGCGACACCGGGGCCTTTTATTGCGGAAAACTTCTTGGAAAACACAAGCTTTATGAGGCTGTCAGCCCCAAAAAGACCTGGGAAGGCGCCATTGGAGGAGTCATTGTCAGTGTCATTGCCGCATCCATATTCCTCCGTTTAATCGCACTCCATCCTTTAGACCTAAGCATTGGGATTCTTGTGATAGCGTTGTCCGCAGCAGGCCAGATAGGCGACCTGTCTCAATCCATGTTAAAGCGGACCCACGGGGTGAAAGATTCGGGGCATATTCTTCCAGGGCATGGGGGCATCCTTGACAGAATCGACGGCCTTCTCTTTGCCATCCCCGTTCTTTTTGTTTATCTTTTCTTTTATACGGTGTAATATTGACAAAATGAAAAATTTAACCATATTAGGCTCTACAGGGTCAATCGGAGTCAGTGCCCTCAAGATAGTTAGTTCAAATCCTGAAAAATACAAAATTGTTGCCCTTTCCGCCGGCACAAACAAGGATCTTCTTTTACACCAGATAGAAACCTTCAGACCTGCAGCCGTCGCCGTCTTGGAGGAATCTTTAGCAACCGAGTTGAAAAGCCGCCTACCCTCAGGCAGCGCTCCGGAGGTCCTCCATGGCGTCGAGGGATTTGTACGCCTGGCAACCTTGAAAAGTGTGGACACTGTTATTTCAGCCATGACCGGCGCAGCAGGCCTGATCCCCACTTATGAAGCCATTAAGGCCGGAAAGGATATCGCCTTGGCTAATAAAGAAACCATGGTCATGGCGGGACCGCTTGTAATGGCCGAAGCAAAAAAAAGAAATGTTTCTATCCTGCCGATTGATAGTGAACACAGCGCCATTCTACAGTCTTTGAAAGGGCACATAAAGGAAGACCTGAAACGGGTGATCTTGACTGCTTCAGGAGGACCTTTCAGGGACCTGTCCCTCGATGAGATGCGTGAAGTAACCGCTACCCAGGCGCTCAGACACCCCAACTGGAGTATGGGTCCTAAGATCAGCATAGATTCGGCCACCATGATGAATAAGGGTCTCGAGGTCATTGAGGCCAAATGGTTGTTTGATTTGGAAATGGATCAGATAGATATCCTGATACATCCCCAAAGCATTTTACATTCCATGGTAGAATATAAGGACGGGTCTTTTATAGGTCAGATGGGGATTCCTGACATGACCGTTCCAATCGCCTATGCCCTCTCCTATCCGCGACACATGAGTAATGACCTAACTCCTTTAGCCCTCGAAAAAGTTGGAACGCTCAGCTTTAAAAGACCGGACATGAAGAGATTCAAATGTTTGGGTCTGGCCCTGAAGGCGGCGACAAAGGGTGGAAGCATGCCTGCCGTTCTCAACGGAGCCAATGAAATAGCCGTCGACGCCTTCCTGAAGGGGACAATCGGTTTCTTAGACATCCCTGATCTAATAGAGAAAACCATGGACTCCCATACCCATTCTCCTGTCGAAACCATTGAAACGGTCATTGCCGCAGACAGGTGGGCAAGGGAGACGGCCAGGGGGTGGCTGAATAGTTGAGTTGTTAAGTCCCGCCTGAGGCGGGATTGAGTAGTTGAAACCTGGAGAAGTGTAATGCAATTAGATCAATCCATACATTTTTTTCTTTACTATATACTCCCCTTTCTTGTTGTTCTCGGAGTCTTGATATTCTTCCATGAGTTGGGTCATTTTCTCGCTGCCAAATATTTTGGTGTAAAGGTCCTGAAGTTCTCATTGGGTTTTGGTCCGAAACTGGTGGGTAAAAAGGTGGGAGAAACAGAGTATCTGATTTCCGCCCTCCCGTTAGGCGGCTACGTAAAGATGTTGGGAGAAAACGTCGATGAAGAGGAGAAGCCCCTCTCCCCTGAAGATAAAGAAAAATCATTCAGCAACAAGCATGCGGGTAAACGAATCGCCATTGTAGCTGCAGGACCCATATTCAACCTCGTTCTGGCCCTGCTCATCTTCTGCAGTTTTTATATTGTGGCAGGGATCCATGTCATGACCCCGGAAATCGGGCAGGTAAGAGAAGGTTCACCAGCCAGCAGGGCAGGTTTTCTGAAAGGTGACCTCATCGTATCCGTCGGGGGCAAAAAAACAGAAAACTGGACTCAGATCAAAGAAATCATACAGGGAAATACAGGACAACCCGTTGATGTCACAGTAAACAGAGGAGATAATCTTATAACCCTCACTGTAG